>Ga0233435_1003919_pt1 | contig 10918 bp, 10 predicted proteins | sample SI_122_August201_3_FD_182735 | JGI IMG/M metagenome (GOLD analysis project Ga0233435, IMG submission 182735) | Seawater microbial communities from Saanich Inlet, British Columbia, Canada - SI_122_August2016_135_MG | ecosystem: Environmental > Aquatic > Marine > Inlet | place: Canada: British... | reverse complement strand
AAGTGCCCGTTTTCGGCTGGTGCCTTTCACAACTTGGCACCATCGCGATTGACCGTAGCCAAGGCCTAAAGGCAATCAACCAAATCACCCAAGAAGGCAAAGTGATTTTAGATCAAGAACTGTCTATTTTCGTCTTTCCCGAAGGCACTCGCACCATTGCAAGAGAAAAGGGTAACTACGGGGTTGGCGGCACAATACTCGCCAAGAAAAACAAGGCTAAAATCATTCCAGTTGCTCACAATGCCGGTGAATTTTGGCCAAGAAGCACTTTTTTAGTCAAACCGGGTGTCATCCAGGTGAGCGTTGGCCCTGCCATTGAAACTCAAGGCAGAAAATTAGCGGAAGTAAACCAAGAGGTAGAAGATTGGATCGAAAATGAAATGCTAAAGATCAATCAAAATTTTGACAAACAGTACCCAGAAAAATACACAACACCGCTACACCAGATCAGTGAGTAGCAAGTACAACAACCACCCCTTAGGCCTCTTCCTCTACAATCACCATATCGCCTTCAAACGTGACTCTATTTCGCCCAGTTTCTTTGGACTCGTATACCGCCAAATCAGCCGCCTTATACAAACCATCAAAGTCAATATGACGCGCTTGATCCATGCAGGCAACACCAATACTTGCTGTGACCAACAAATTAGCCGGATGCAGGTCTTCAATGGACCGGCGAACTTCTTCAGCCTTCAACATCGCATTTGCAGGCGGACAATGAGGCAGTAAGATAATAAATTCCTCACCACCCAAGCGCGCAACGAAGTCTCCCTGACGACAAGAGTCCATCAAAAGCTCACCGATCCCTGCAAGCACCTCATCACCAACATTATGACCATGAACATCATTCACTTGTTTAAAGTGATCTAAATCTAAAATCATAATACACAATGGGAATTTATAGCGGATTGAGTCACTAATGTACTTAGGCGCATACTCAACCAAACAGTGCCGGTTATGGCAAGTCGTCAATTGGTCGGTCATCGCCAATTGGAATAGTGTTTTTTGTTGCTCACGAACATGATCCATCAAGCGTTTACTGGTGATCAAATTATCAACTCTAGCCGCTAGCTCCTCTTCCATAATCGGCTTAATAACATAATCACTAATCCCCGCGCGGAACAACTCTAGCCGTCTCTGCGGGTCATCACTGCCGGTGACCGCAAGTATCGGCACTTCAGATTTATCCCCTTTTTGGCCACGAATCATGCGAACCATTGCCACACCATTCATTGGGCCATCAAGCACAACATCGGTTATCACCAGATCAAAATCGTCTTCTAAGAAGTTAACCAATGCTTGCTCAGCATTTTCAAAGTGCGTTACCTGCAGACTTAATTTTTTAAAATACCCCATCATAATGTGTGCAACTGACGGACTATCTTCTATGTATAAAACGCGACCACCTGCAACATCCACCCCTTTTTGACCTTGGATGTAATGACGTATGTTCGCGCGTAAATAGGCTAAATTGGTCTTTGGAAAGATATCCGTGATGCCCGCACTACTCGCGCTTTTCATTAAGCGCTCATTTGGCTCTGAGGTCAGCAACATAATGGGACAATCAGAGGAGTGCACACGGCAATACTGGGTAAATTCATCGCCAGACGCATCAAAAATATGCTGACTCGCAATAATCAATCCATAATCGTTGTTCTTAAGAAGCTCTACACCCTCTGAGCCAGAGCGCGCGGCATCCACTTCACAACCAAGCTCTGCCAGCAGGTTATAGAGTAGCTTCTGAAATAATCGGCTATTTTCGAGAACAAGAACTTTCATAATTTGGGTGTAAACCTAATCCTAACCGATTCATCAATCCAACTGGCACAACAATGCCAAAGGGTCTTATTTAACTATAGTCAAGAATGGGCATACAGGTAGGGTTTATTACGAGGAAGTGTGATTTAAGGTGCTTCCGTGCACCCTTCGATTCACTTTGTAACCAGATTAATTTATTTTAACGAAAAATGGCATCAACAGAGAAACCATCGCGCTCTAAAATTTCACGCAACCGTCTAAGGGCATCCATTTGAATCTGGCGAACCCGCTCACGCGTCACACCCAACTCATTAGCAACCTCTTCAAGTGTTGAACTTTCATAACCATGTAGGCCAAAACGACGTTCAACCACTTCTCGCTGTTTTTCGTTTAATTTATTCAACCATTTATCTAAATTGGCATTGATATCATCATCTTGCAAATGCACTGATGGATCAGGGTTATATTCATCAGGGATTGAATCCAATAAAGGTTTATCCGCATCTTTACCAATGGGAGTATCCACCGATGCAATACGCTCATTCAAACCCAACATTCGCTTCACTTCATCAACAGGCTTATCCAGCATGTTGGCGATTTCTTCAGGACTAGGATCATGATCAAGCTGTTGTGCTAACGTACGTGCAGCACGAAGATAGACATTAATTTCTTTCACGACATGAATCGGCAAACGAATGGTTCTTGTTTGGTTCATAATCGCACGCTCAATGGTTTGTCTAATCCACCAAGTTGCATACGTTGAGAAACGGAAGCCACGCTCAGGATCAAACTTTTCAACTGCGCGAATTAAGCCTAAATTCCCTTCTTCGATTAAGTCTAATAAAGCCAACCCTCGATTCATGTAGCGACGAGCGATTTTAACCACCAAACGCAAGTTACTTTCAATCATTCGCTGTCTGGCAGCAACTTCACCTTTTTGCGCCTTACGTGCGAAATAGACTTCTTCTTCCATTGTTAACAACTTAGAAGCGCCAATTTCGCTCAAATACATGCGTGTAGCATCCATTTGCGAATCACTTGGTTCACTTTCTTTCTTGTCGTCTGCAACCTTAGCAGCTGTTTTAACGGCTACTTTTTTTGCCGCCTTTTTGACAGGTGCTTTTTTTGTTGTTGCTTTTTTAGCTGCTGTTTTTTTTGCCGCAGGCTTTTTAGCTACGGCTTTTTTTGCAGGCTTTTTTGCAACTGTTTTAGGTTTTTTAGCTTTAACGACTTTTTCTACGACTAATTCTTCTTCTAATATTTCTTCTTTAAGGGACGCGGCCTGTACTGCCATATTACTATTCTCCACCACAAAAGAACGTTAAGGTCACCAGTTTAATAACTAGCTTCCTCCCCAGCAGGTCAACGTTTAACTAAGTACCACATAGGATCTACAGATTTGCCAAGTTTTCGTATTTCAAAATGCAATACGTCTTGACCGCCCATTGACCCCATTGTCGCAATTTGCTGACCTTGTTTTACCCGGTCTCCTTCCGTGACGACCAATGTATTGTTATAGGCATAAGCGCTGAGCAAATCATCGCTATGCTTAACAATAATCAGATTTCCATATCCTCTTAAATTATTATTACTAAATACTATTTCACCGTCAGCCACAGCAACAACCTTCTGCCCAGCCCGACCGCTGATATCCAAGCCTTTTTTCGCAGCATTGCGATTAAACACTTGAACTACTTTACCTTTTGTCGGCCAAACCCATGAATTCTTGAGCTTTGCAGACGATATTTTTTTGAATTTAACTACTTGGGATTTCGCAGCTTTATTAGCCAGAACACGTGTATTCTTATTTTGCGTTTTCCCAGATATAGCTTTATGTTTTGTTATTAACGGCTTTTTTATTTTAAGTCGCTGCCCAGTTTTTATCACATAGGGCTTTCTTATACCATTCCATTTAGCTATTTCTTTAAAATTTAAGTTGTAACGCCAAGCAATCAGAAAAAGCGTATCTCCTTTTTTAACCCGGTAATACTTTGAATTTCTATTAACCCGTATTCCAGATTTTTTTACGCTTTTTTTTGCCCCCGTAGCAACTGATAAAGATTCTGCCACACTAGGCGACTTATGTTTATTCGGTAATACCCTTTGATCGACAGGTGCCAATCCTTGCCCAGAACATCCCAACAATATTCCAAGCAACAAAAGCGCAACAATCTTAGGTAATACCATGATATTCTTATCTACCTCATAGCATTTTATAGGCAATGAAAACGGCAATAAGCAAAACCATTACCCAGCCCAGTATATCCACATATTTATGCAGCTTATCCTCTAACCGTTCCCCGCCAAGCACCATCAGCCCGGCCACTAAGTAAAACCGTGCGCCCCGACCAATAAAGGAAGCCAGAATAAAGGGCAAAAATGCCATAGAAATAGCACCCGCTGCGATTGTGAATACCTTATAGGGTATCGGTGAAAACCCAGCGATAAAGATCGCCACAATGCCCCACTCTTCAAACCACAGCTGAGTCATCTCATAGCGAGACCAATAACCATGATCCCGTAATATTGGCTCAATTGAGTCAATAAAAAACATACCTATCAGATAACCTAAAGCCCCGCCTAACACCGAAAATATCGTTGTTAAAAACGCATAACGCCAAGCTTTTTTACGATCAGCCAACGCCATTGGCGCCAACATCACATCGGGCGGAATTGGAAAAAAGGAAGACTCAGCAAAACTCAACCCAGATAAATACCAAGCTGCGTGTCGATGCCGAGACCAGCCTAGAGATTTTTCATAAAGGGTTGAGAACATACCCACTAAGCTGTTCCTTCCACAAGAGGTACAAATTTAACCTGCTCAAGCTCACGCGACTCATACCCTTTAGCCGTTCGCTCAATGACAGCCAATGCTTGGTTTTCCCTACCCACAGGTATCACCATTCGACCACCAATGGCCAATTGCTCCAACAGCGGCTGCGGTATTTCAGCAGGCGCCGCCGTCACAATGATACCTTTATAAGGGCCATGTTCTTTCCAGCCCCAAATACCATCGGTATACTTCGTTCTAATATTTGAAAAACGCAACTCTTGGAAACGCTTGCGCGCCTGACTTAACAAGGGTTCAATTCGTTCAACGGTATACACCCTAGGCACCAACTGAGATAAAATAGCCGTTTGATAACCAGAGCCGGTACCAATTTCTAAGACATGATCCAGCGGCCCATTTTCTAATAACACTTCCGTCATTCTTGCAACAATATACGGTTGCGAGATTGTCTGACCATGGCCTATTGGTAGTGCAGTATCTTCATATGCCCGACTTGCCAGTGCTTCATCAACAAAAATATGCCTTGGCGTCGTTTCCATAACATCAAGCAGGCGCTTATTTGTCACCCCCCCTTGAAGCAATCGACCAATTAACCGAGACCGCGTTCTTTGGGAAGTCATCCCAATCCCTAAATGCCTTGCATTCATATCACCCCTCCTGAAACATCCACTCACTCAACACATCCATTGCTCGATAATCCGTTAAATCGATTTTTAAAGGTGTCAGTGAAATTTTATTATTATTAATTGCGTGAAAATCAGTTCCGGGGCCGGCATCCTGCTCAGCACCACATGGCCCAACCCAGTACAGAGGATTTCCTCTAGGGTCTTCGCCTTTAATGACAGGCTCTGATTTATGACGACGACCTAACCTCGTCACTTCATAGCCCTGTATTTGGTCATACGGTAAATCTGGCATATTAACATTCAAGACTGTATCTGGTGTCAGCGGGGCTTTTAGCACCTTTTCAACCACCTCTAATGCAACCCTCGCAGCATCCTGAAAGTATCGCGGCTGGTGACTGGCCACTGAAAAAGCGATCGCAGAAAACCCTAAAAAACGCCCTTCTGTTGCCGCAGCAACTGTACCTGAATAAAGAACATCATCCCCCATATTGGCACCGGCATTAATACCAGACACAACAATATCGGGCGCATCACTTAATAATCCTGTGAGTGCCAAGTGAACACAATCAGTGGGGGTACCATCAACAGAATAAAAACCATTTTCAGTGATACGAGCGCGAAGTGGCAACTCCAACGTCAGTGAGTTGCTCGCACCAGAACGATTTCGGTCTGGCGCTACCACGGTAACATCCCCAATTGATTCTAAAACACCTGCTAAGGCAAGAATTCCGGGGGCGAGATAACCATCATCGTTACTGATTAGAATTTTCAAGGCGATTTTTTCTTATTATTATTATTTACGCCCAAGCTTAAGCTTAGGTCGTTCGAGTTTGACTCGAAGGTGTTGTTACTAGCGACACTCTTTATGCTAGCTGTTTTATTAAGACAGAACGCAGGTATATTTGCAACACCTAAAAACCCTAACAAACACCTCAAAAGCTTTCCTAATCTCTGTGATATTGTGTTTTTTAGACACACTGCAGCTTAAATACAACAAAACAGCAGGCTCAACGACTGACCAACCCCACCTATCATTGCAATTACAACGGCTATTTATGCTAATATCTCACCATGAATGATGATAATGATTCTGCCTTATTTAAAGACTCAATGAAAGGTGTAACCCCGTTAAAAGACGACGGTAAAATACTCTCACAGAAAAACAGACCCAAACCTTTCAAACTTAATCTAGAATACGCAGAAAGCACAATACAAGATAACCTGTCCGACTTTCAAAGAACAGAACTTGTGGATAGCGATGAAAGGTTAAGCTTTAAGCGCTCGGGGGTTCAGCATCGTCAATTTCAGCAACTACAGCGTGGCCAATTCCCACTCGAGGCAGATTTAGACCTTCATGGCATGGTCGCTCAAGATGCTAAAATAATGATGTTACAGTTTTTAGATTGGGCTGTGGAAGAACGCTTAAGAACAATTTGTATCATCCACGGAAAGGGTTATGGCTCGAGCGAATACCCGGTACTGAAAAACAAACTGAATAACTGGCTCAGACAATCCCATCACGTCATTGCCTTTTGCTCAGCCCAACCCAAAGACGGCGGCAGTGGCGCACTCTATGTTAGACTCAAAAGCAATGGTTTTACTTAAGCCAACCACTTAGATAACACAACCAACAACTCATTAAGCTCAATTGGCTTATTCACAAAATCATTCATACCCGCATCGAAACAAGCCTGCCTTTCCTTTTCCATCACACCACCTGTCACGGCAATAATGGCTGGTTGAAAAGCCAAATCTAGCGATCGAATACAGCAGGTAGCATCAATACCACTCAAAACAGGCATATAATTATCCATTAATATGGCATCATAGTGACGATCCCCACCCAACCCAATCACCATCTCTAAGGCTTCCTGTCCATTTTCAGCAACTTCAGTGGTAACCTCCAACTGCTTCAACAACTCCGTCATAATCATCCGGTTCGTCGCTTTATCTTCAACCACCAGGATGTGTTTTCCAGCAACACGAGCCCGCATATCAGCCTCCGCCAGCACTTGCAACGGTACCGGCGCTTCTTTTTTCGCTTGCCTCAAGAAACTGACAGAAAAGTAGAACGTACTCCCCACCCCCTCTTCACTTTCCAACCACATATGCCCACCCATCAACTCAACTAAACGTCGACTAATCGCAAGCCCCAGACCTGTTCCAGAGTATTTCCGAGTCACACTCAAATCCGCCTGGTTAAAGGCATCAAAAATTGAAGATTGTTTTTCTAGCGCAATACCAACTCCCGTATCTTGAACCGCAAACTCAATTTCGACATCACTTTGAGATATCTGCAATACTTTCGTCATCACATGAACAGACCCTTGCTCTGTAAATTTCAGCGCATTTCCCAATAAGTTACTCAGCACTTGCCCTAAGCGACCAGGGTCACCAACAACCAGATCAGGACCATCATCAGCAACAGAGACTGAAAGCGCGACACCGCTTTGCTGACTCGGCGCTAAAAACAACGCCTGAAGATTCTGTAAAACCCTATCAACACTGAAACTAATCTCGTCCATAGACATCCTTCCGGCATCAATTTTCGAATAATCGAGAATATCATTTAAAATTTTAAGTAACGCTTTAGCTGAAGCTTCTGAGCTTTCCAAATACCCTTTTTTCTCAGCCGTTAACTCGGTTGACAGAACCAGGCCCGTCAAGCCAATCACCCCGTTCAGTGGGGTGCGAATTTCATGACTCATATTCGCTAAAAATCGACTAACCAAGGTGTTCGCATTATTGGCTGCAAGCAAAGCATCATCTTTCGCCTGCTGCGCGACAAGAGACTCCGTCACATCCTGAACCATCACCAGCACAGATGGCGCATCCACACACAACTCAGCACTGGCAGACAAGTATTTCACTTCACCTTGCACCAGTACTCTAAAATCAAATTGAACGACTTGCTCTGGTTCCTGTAAAAATCGAATTTCGTGCTCTAGCGCGTGCCGATCCCCTGGCAAGGCAATCTCAAGAAGATAATCAAAGGTGAAGTCTGTATTAAGATCCACATCAAATAAATAAGCTGATTCAGCCGTTAAAACACATTTATTCTCGTGAATATTACACGCAAAACTGCCAATTTTTGCGCGAGTATATACCTGCCGCAACACCTTCTGAGACACTTTTAATTTTTGTTGTATTTTTTCGATACGCATGACCATGCCACTGAGCACATCACCGATTAAGGCCACCTCATCTGGCTGGTCCGCAACCACGTCAACTAGATCATTTTGTGCGACAACAGAAGTGGCATTATCTCGTAGCGTTTTCAGCTTAACGGTATTTTGCTTAGAAATTACACGCAGAGCCAAGCCAATAACAGACACACTCAAAACAAACATAACGCTGATCGTCAATACCGGCGGCGTCAGAAACACTGAGTCTTCAACCCCTTTCACTAGACCCACAAAAACCAGTGTATTCACCAGTAAAACGACCGTAAAAAAAAGAAAAATGGTAATCATGGGGTGGAAAATAACTTAATCTCCTAACCGTAAAACACTATTTAGTGGAATATTAAGCAAGTAACAATAACAGAACAACCACAGAGACAACAAGATAATATCAAATTTTATTACAAAAAGAATTAAACATCAAAGTGCCACGCATATCTCCCGCAACACAGCGGTTGCGTACGCACCAGACCTGAGGGAGAAGCTCAACTTCAATACTGAGGGCTCAACCCACTCAGTCTGCCAATCTTGCACGCTCAACGCCAAAACCCGACGATCCTGTGAAAGCCCTGCATGCTCCAAACCATCGGTGAAGACTGGATGCTCAGCCACACAAGCCATCTCCAATTCAGCGACCCCTTCAGCGCTCGACAAACGCCCCCGCCCCCACATAGGGCCTGTCACCACCCCATCGTCGAGCACATCACCCGCTTTGTCTTGACGCCAAGCGCCACTTAAAACTCGGGAATCCAGAACCAAATTAAACAAGTAAGACCTTGCTGCCGACAAGTACAAGCCTCGCTGTTTCTTTTGCTTCACCCGAATGGTTCGCTCAAACAGCTGCATGGCCTTATCGAGATTCCCTAGCCCATGACCAAAGCGTTGTTCCATAAAGTAATTTGGCACACCTTGCTCGGCTATCGCTTTAAAGACCGGCGCCAATTCATCTTGTGTTGCCTGAACATCGCGCAAAATAATCTCAAACTGGTTACCGGACAACATCCCAACTTGGAGCTTTTTACGGCTAGGGGATGACGTCAATAGCTCAACACCCTCCGCCGAAAAACTAGACCAATCAAGTGCTTTCGCCCCAACCGGTACACTAAACCACTGAGTTGTCACCCCGTGCCGGTCTTTCATTCCTGCATAACCGACATCACGTGATGCCACTTCTGCAAAATCAGCCAACCGATCTCTCACCCACAAAGTATTCGCATTGGTTTTTCTAATATGGAGGTATAGATGACCCCCACTCCCTGTAGGAGGCTCTAATAATATTTCATTGACAATAAAATCACTGAATTGGCTTTTTATTGCCGCCGGTTTTGGCGACATCTGGTGCGCCCTTGCTAATGACTCGACCGTCTTCCAGCTCATGTTGCCTCCACAAGTAACACAATAGCCTGAGCGGCAATACCTTCACCCCTACCTGTAAACCCCATTTTTTCAGTTGTGGTCGCTTTAATACTGACACTGGAGACTGGCACCTTTAAATCTTGCGCTAACACTTCTCTCATCGGCAAAACGTATGTTGCCAACTTTGGCTTCTGAGCGACGATCGTGCTATCAACGTTACCGACAGCAAAGCCGTTTTCGGCAATCAACTCGACGACTTTTCTCAACAACACCCGACTGTCAATATTTTCAAAAGCAGCATCTTGGTCTGAAAAATGCTGCCCAATATCCCCTAATGCTGCTGCACCTAGCAACGCATCACACACCGCGTGAATTAACACATCACCATCCGAGTGTGCAAGCAAGCCTGCGTCATGCTCAACCCGAACACCTCCGAGCACGAGTGGCTTACCTAACTCAAAGCGGTGAGCATCATAACCTTGTCCAATTCTCATCATTATCCCTTAGCACTCAATATGTTTTGAGCCAATTGCAAATCTTCGGGCCGAGTAATCTTAATGTTGTCACTACTCCCCTCCACCATCAGTGGCAAGACCCCCACTCGCTCCATAGCACTGGCTTCATCTGTTATTTCCCAGCCCTGTCTTTGAGCCTCAACCAAAGCACTGTAAAGTGATTTAAGGCGAAACATTTGCGGGGTAAATGCGCGCCAGATGGTGGTACGATCCAGGGTACTTTCGACCAAAGAACTCGATTGCGAAACCTGTTTCAATGTATCTGCGACAGGTGACCCGAGCAGGCCACCATCAAAACCTGCAACAACCAGTGAGATTAACTTGCGAATATCACCAGAAGCCACACACGGCCTTGCGGCATCATGCACCAAGACCCAGTCATTTGAGGCTGCAATGGGCAATAACTGCGCCAAGCCTTGCCTCACAGAATCAGACCGCTCTGCCCCACCAGGTGCTCGAATGACATCAGGGTGGCTTGCATACTCACTCTCAGACCAGTAAGCATCCTCACTAGACAATGACACTACTATGGTTGTGAATAATTGCGTTTCCAGTAATCGGAAGATTGTCCAATCTAGGACGGTTCGACCCTGTATCTTTAGATATTGCTTAGGTTGATTGGCTTGCATGCGTTGACCAACGCCTGCTGCAGGTATAACGGCCCAGTATTTGTCCGCTGATTGCAAAATC
>Ga0233435_1003911_pt1 | contig 10932 bp, 11 predicted proteins | sample SI_122_August201_3_FD_182735 | JGI IMG/M metagenome (GOLD analysis project Ga0233435, IMG submission 182735) | Seawater microbial communities from Saanich Inlet, British Columbia, Canada - SI_122_August2016_135_MG | ecosystem: Environmental > Aquatic > Marine > Inlet | place: Canada: British... | reverse complement strand
AGCTCCTAAATAAAACCCTGATGCAACAATCAAACCAGAAACAAGAGATGTGATCATAGACTCTGTAGACTTTATTAAGAACATTACTGGAACAAGTGTATAAATTGGAAAAGACCGTTTAAGCATACGAGTAGCAAGTATTAACTCAACATTCATTGCTTATTTTCTAACTTTTTGGAGATTTGCCACATTCTTCTAGAGCCATCATAGATACCTATCAAAACAAAAATGATTACAGGAACTGGTTCATAGCCTATAAAATATTGGATTAAGAGCCCAATAAGTAGTCCACTGATTATTGATGTTGAGAAGGAAGTTACTGGACCAAAGTCTTGAAGGTTAAGATTATTTTGTTTAGGCATACGGTTGATGTGTTATTGCCAGATCTCTTACCTGAGCTTTTAAATTTGATAATTGATTTTCATCATTCCTATTTTTGAGAATATCAGAAATTAATAAACCAACTGTAGTTAACTGTTCTTCTTTCATACCACAAGTTGTAACTGCAGGTGTCCCCATGCGTATGCCTGATGTTACAAATGGAGATCTTGTATCAAATGGTATTGCATTTCTATTAAGAGTTATACCCATTTCATTTAATAAAATACCTGCTTCTTTTCCTGTGAGTTCTTCATCGACACTTTGAGTATCGACTAAGACAATGTGATTTACAGTTCCTCCACTAACAACCCTTAGTCCTTCATTTGTGAATGAGTCAGATAATGCTTTTGCATTTTTTAAAATCTGTTGTGCGTATATTTTAAAATCATCTGATAAAGCTTCCTTAAAACAAACTGCTTTTGCAGCTATCTGATTGTTTATTGCTCCACCCTGCGCACCAGGAAAAATATTTTTATCTACATCTTTTGCAAATTCTTCTTTAGAAAGTATAAGTCCACCCCTTGGACCTCTCAGAGCTTTATGGGTTGTTGCAGTAACGACATCTGCATACTTCATTGGATTATCTACAACTTTACCCGCGACTAATCCGATAAAATGTGCTGCATCAACCATAAATTTAGCATCTATAGAATCTGCTATTTCCCTAAATGCTTTGAAATCTAAACTTTGTGAATAAGACGAGTAACCAGCTATTAATAATTTTGGTTTATGCTGATGGGCAAGTTTCTCAACTTGATCCATGTCTATTAACTCTGTTTCCTTGTTTAAGCCATAGCCGACAAAATTATACATACGGCCAGAGAAATTCACAGGTGAACCATGTGTTAGGTGACCGCCTTGATCAAGATCCATTCCCATAACGGTGTCTCCAGCATTTAACAATTGGAGATATACAGCCATATTTGCTGAAGAGCCAGAGTGTGGTTGAACATTTGCATGATCAGCATCAAAAAGCTCACAAGCTCTATCTATAGCTAGTTGTTCTATTTCATCAACAGTCTCACATCCTTCATAGTATCTTCTACCAGGAAAGCCTTCAGAGTATTTGTTTGTGAGAATTGATCCTGATGCCTCCATTACTGCTTTAGAAGCAAAGTTTTCAGATGCAATTAAATGAATATGAGAATTCTGTCTATTTAAGTCTTTATCTATTAAATTTGATATTTCGATATCAATATCAGACAAGTTCTTTTGTGAAGCACCATTTATATCCATATTCATATCTTAACAGTAACTTGGCGGCCACTTTAATGGGCCTTGCCTTAAAATTTTTCCTCCTTCTATTCTAAGGTCTACGACTGTTGAGCCATCCCCGTGAGTTGCATAACCTTCTAAATAGGCTGAAACAGAATCTCCAAATATATTTTTAGCTTCAACATGATTATTTGCCTCCTTGTTACCTGAAATATTTGCACTAGTAACTGCTAAAGGTCCAGTTTGTTTTAATAGTTCGAGTGCTAATTCATTTTCAGGTACTCTAATTCCAACTGAATTAGGATTGATGGTTCCTACGCCGGGTGGGAATGCTTCCTCTACCTCAACAACTACTGTCAAAGGGCCTGGCCAATATAACTCAACTACTTCAGGTATTTCTGTTTTTATATTAAGTTTTCTTAATTCAGCAAATGAATGTACCAGCAATGAGACCGGATTGTCATCATCTCTTTTTTTGATTTTAAAGAGATTTTCTACTGCTACCTGAGAATTTGGGTTAACACCAATCCCGTAGACAGTTTCAGTGGGAATACCTACAATTTGATTCTTTTCAATTTTATTTACAGCTAAATCTAAATTATCTAGTTGCAAAAACATAGCGATCCTTTTCAGCTAAATCTTTTAGTAATTTGACATCTTTCCAATCTGCTAATAAATCTAAAGTTTGTTCTGACTTTGTTGAGTCAATCTCAAGACAAAGTGTTAAGTTGGTGAGATCATTACTTTCAATTTGTTGTATTAATCTTGATATTATATCTAGACCGTCTACTCCCCCGTTTAATGCAATTAGAGGTTCATAATCAATAACCTCTTTATCAAGGCCATCTAAATTATCATGAGGGATATACGGAAGATTTGCAATTATTAAATCAACATTTTTAGTTTTAACATTTTCTAACAGATCAGATTGATAAAAATTTACTGGCACTGAGTTAAGTTGTGCATTTTCAATTGCAATACTTAATGCCTCTTGAGAAATATCTATACCGGAAACTTCAACATTAGGAAATAAAACTTTCATCATTAAAGCAATACACCCTGAACCAGTTCCAATATCTAAAATGCCTTTTGATGGTTCAGTATTTTCTTTGATTAGTTCAATAAGATACTCCGTTTCAGGTCTAGGTATTAAACAACGCTGATCAACTTTCAATTGAATAGTGTAAAAAGGTACGTACTCTTCAATGTACTGCAAGGGTTCGTGGTTAAGTCTTCTTGTTAATAGGGTCTTATACTCATTTTCATAGTCAGTAGGTGAACCATTTATTTCTTTTGCTTTTTCTCTTAATCGAGCTAATTCGTATTCTGGTATATTTCTAATGTTCACTTTATTCTTCCAAGTTAGCCAAACGAGTAGTTTCATGATCAGCAATCAAAGCTGTGACAAAATCTTCTAAGTCCCCATCTAGAACTTGATCAAGTCGTTTAATTGTTAAATTGATACGATGATCTGAAACTCTGTTGTCTTTATAGTTATAAGTTCTTATTTTATCTGAGCGTTCACCGGAACCTACTTGTTCTTTTCTGTCTTTAGCTCTTTCGGCAGCAGCTTCATCTTGTCGTGCTTTTAGTAGGCGTGCTCTTAAGATTCTCATAGCTTGATTTTTATTTTTTAATTGTGATTTTTCATCCTGACTGGTCACAACTAAACCTGTGGGAATATAGGTAATTCGTACTGCTGAATCAGTTGTATTAACACTCTGACCACCCGGTCCACTAGACCTATATACATCAATTTTTAGATCATTTGCTGCAATACTTAAGTCAACCTCTTCTGCTTCTGGAAGAACTGCAACAGTAGCTATTGAGGTATGTACTCTTCCTTGTGACTCGGTTTTGGGAATTCTTTGAACTCTATGTGCTCCTGCCTCAAACTTAAGTTTTGAATATACACCTTTAGATTTAATTGAGAAAATAATTTTGTTATAGCCTCCTTGGTCTGATGCTGTTAGCTCTATAGGTTCTACATTCCAGGTATTTCTCTCTGCAAAACGAGTGTACATTTTATACAAGTCTCCAACCCAGATAGCTGCCTCTTCACCACCTGCACCAGGACGTATCTCTACTAAAACATCTTTTTCATCAAGAGGATCTTTTGGTAAAAGCGCGATTTTAATATCTTCTGTAAGGTCAATAATTGAAGATTTTGAGTCACTCACTAATGCCTCAAGCTCTATTTTCATATCAGTATCCTCTTCAGATTTTAACATTTCTTCGGCATCAGCTATATCACTGTTAAGAGTTCTCCATTCATTAAAAAGAACAACAATTGCAGTGACGTCACTATGTCTTTTTGCTAGTTCAGCATATGCTTTTGGATCTGATGATATATCCATCTTTTGGAGCTCTGCTTCTATCTCTTCCAATGAACTTTCTAAAGCTGTAAGTTTCTCAACTAATGCTTCATCCATTTTTTAACTCCTTTGATGTAGATAGTAGTTCATCAAATTGGGCATTATCTTCACTATATTTAATACAATTAGCCATGGATATTATTGCAACTTGAATCTGTTCATCACTAGGTATTTTTGTTGTTATTTTTTGTGTCCATATTCCAGGAGTTGCAAAAATTTTGGAGATTAAGGAATCGCTATTTTTAAAATTAAATTTTAATATTTCATACGAAATCATTGCGACAACAAAAACATGTAACAGCCGTGTGATAAGAGTAAAAAATACATTAAGGGTTGGAATAAAGGGAAGAGTCAGCAGGCTGACAAAAACTATTAAAAATATAAATGAAGTACCACATCGAATATGCTCTTTAGGAAATTTCTTAACATCATCTATTTCAAGTGAATGTTCAGCTTCGAATGATGCTATAGTCATATGTTCTGCGCCATGATACTCAAACAACTCTTGAGCATCCTTTGTTTTACCAACTAGGTATATATATGTAATAACAATTACTCCTCTTAGAATACCTTCTGCAAATCCCTTCATAGTTTGGGTAAGATCTAAAAGGTCTATCAATATTCTTGGCCCAACTATCAGGAGACTCAAAATTGACACTATAAGTAAAGTATTAGTGATTTTTGTAAAAAAAGTCTCTTCTTCTTGTTCACCGTAATATAAAGTATCTGAAAGTGATATGCCTTTATAGCCCACATATAAAGAATCAACTAACGCTCCTACTCCTCTTATGAAAGGTATTTTCCAAATACCCTCTCTCTGCGTTAATGGAGTTCTTTTTTCAAAGTAATTATGAATTTGATTTTTTTGATCCCTTACTGCGAGAGACCAACCCTTTGGACTCTGTATCAAGACGCCACCAATTACAGCTTGTCCTCCATAGGCAATATTGTCTTTAGACATTTTGGGTGTATTAAATTAAGTTATTCTTCTTCTTGAGAAGAAGCTTCTTGATTTGGAGCTTGACGAGTACTGGTTGAACCGTACCTTTGTTTAAATCTTTCTACACGACCTGTGGAGTCTACAAGTTTTTGCTTACCAGTAAAAAATGGGTGACTTGCACTAGATATTTCAAGCTTAACTAATGGGTAGTCGTTACCATCTTCCCAGGATATTGTCTCACTTGTTTTAATCGTAGAACGAGTGAGGAATGCAAAACCTGCGTCTTCATCTTGGAAAACTACTTCTCTATAATCTGGATGTATCCCTTGTCTCATATCTACACTCTAACTTACTTGTTGTTTTTTGCGACATCTTTTAAGAAGGCTTCGTTTGTTTTAACAGTTTTGAATCTATCTATTAAAAGTTCTGTAGCACCACTGTCAAGTCCCACTAATACTCTTCTTAAGGCCCATAGAGACTGTAATTCTTGTGGGGAAACAAGTCTTTGCTCTTCTCTAGTTCCAGAAGGTGTGACATCAATGGCTGGGAAGACGCGTTTATCAGCAAGGCCTCTATCAAGCTTAAGTTCCATGTTTCCAGTTCCTTTAAATTCCTCAAATATAACTTCATCCATTTTTGAACCCGTTTCGACGAGAGCTGTTCCAAGAATAGTTAAACTTCCTCCATCTTCTATATTTCTAGCTGCACCAAAAAATTGCTTTACTGGGGTAATTGCAGTTGAGTCTAATCCACCGGAAAGAATCCTACCGCTAGCTGGAGATGCTAAGTTGTGTGCCCTAGCTAGACGAGTAATGGAGTCTAAAAGTATGACAACATCTTTTCCTTCCTCCGTAAGTCTTTTTGCTCTCTCGATTGCCAATCTTGAAACCTGTGTATGTTCTTCTGGAGGTCTATCAAAAGTAGAAAATATTACCTCACCGTTTACTGATCTCTGCATGTCGGTTACTTCCTCTGGTCTTTCATCAACAAGAACTACCATCAAATGTACTTCGGGATTATTTTCAGTAATTGAATTTGCGATTTCTTTAAGAATTGTTGTTTTTCCTGCTTTAGGGGGCGAGACGATTAATCCTCTTTGACCTTTACCGATAGGAGCAATTAAATCAATTATCCTTCCTACTATTTTTTCAGGTTTACCTATTACTTCTAGTTTTAAACGTTCGTCGGGGAACAAAGGTGTTAATTTATTAAAATCAACCCTTCGAGCCAATAATTCAGGATCTGCACCATTAACAGTCTTTGGATCCATTAAAGCAGGGTATTTTTCTTTTTGTCTGGGTGCACGTATAGGTCCTTCGACTAAATCTCCTTTACGCATCCTATATTTTTTTATAATTCCTGCAGGAACATATACATCATTATCACCGGGTTTATAACCACTGCATCTTAAAAATCCATAACCCTCTGGAAGAATATCAAGAATGCCTTCTCTAGATTCTCCAGCTTTTACTTGGCTGTCTCCAGAATTAACTACTGATGGAAGGTCTGAATCATCATTTTTATTAATTACCTCTGCAACAACCGGTTCTTCAACCTCAATAACTGCATCACCTTGTTCAAGAAGCAGGTCAATGAGTTTAGCTTTTTGTAGACCCTTGTGTTCAAGGCCTAATCCTTCTGCTATTGCTCTCAAGTCAGCAACTGATTTTGATTGTAATTGTGTTCTAGCGGACATTTTTCTCCTAATTCAAAACATTCGATTTGGAATGGTAGTGATTTTTTTGTCTGAAAGACAATATCATTATATACATAAAAAACTTAAATCAACAAGATTTAAATATTTTTAAGAAAAGCATAAGAAACTGCGAAAGCCGTACTTATTAAATAGTAGATGACGCCAAAAACAATTAATTCGGGCATATTAAGAGTTGCTGCAAGTACAAGGACTATTGGAAAATTCTGACATAACCCCTCAATTGTTATTGTCTGACTGTTTTTATTGCTCAGATTTAGTGTTTTAGATCCAACTACGTTTAATAAATAAATTGCTATCAATGCTAGAAAAGCAAGTTTGAATCCTTCAAAAAAATTATCCAATAAAAGTTCTCTAATTTCAATTGGCCCACTAAAAGTTAATACCAACACTACAACTTTAAGAAACCGATCTAATCTTCCAGAGAGTTTCTCCGCTAGAGTTGGCTTATTAATTACAGTATAGATTCCAGCTAAGAAAGGTATTAAAACTAATATAACTAACTGTAAGAAAGTCTGTAAGAAATTTATACTGAATTCTTCACTATCTCTGATTAAAATGTTTAGCCACAGCACAATAGTAAAAGGTGCTAGCAGTGATGCAGTTGATGTTAAACCTACACTAAGTGCAATATTTCCTTTTTTAATATGAGTCAATAGTCCAGATATGTGACCTCCCGGAACAAGTAAGACCAGAACTACAGCAGTAGAAAAAATAGATGTTTTAAAAATGTTTGAGAGCGCAATGCCGACTAAAGGTAAAAATATTATTTGAAAAGTCAAGCCGTAGATCAAAGTCTTTTTTTCAGTAATTAATTTTTTAAGTTCTGTTGTTTCAGTATTTAAACCTAAAAAATAAAAAAGAATAGGTATGAAAAATGGAATTATTTTAAAAGATATAGCACTATCTACAATTTCACCCATTTAGACACTATACAGAAAATTAACCTTCGCTACAAGTACCTAGATAATTTGAAATATAATTCGTTTCCTCGTTGGTAAGATCTCCTGAGATCCTGTAATGGTTATATGAACCTCCAAAATAAAGTACCAGCGCATCAGCAAATTGCTCTTCACTTCCAAAATAATTCCATGCGTCTTTTCTAAAACTCGTATTATTTTCAGTATTACAATTCCTAGTTAAATATGATAAAGCATGGGCTGATTCATGAATCAATACATCTCTTTGCTCTCCAGCAGTAAATGCTCTATCAGAAATCCATATTGAAAGGGTCCACTCTGCGCCTTTGGATCCGTCAGGATAAGTTCCTGAAGAGTCCCATACACCGTAGGGACATCTAGAGACAACAGAGAGAGCATACTGATGACAACCATTAATGAATAATATCTTATTTTGAATTACTCCTTTTAGTTCTTCTGGTAAAGCAGTTACTAGTTCCTCGAGCAATCTTTGATTTGAACCTTCAAATCCTGCAAATGATAAATATGGCCCATCATAGAGTAACTGTTCACCAACCTCCTCTTCTTCGACTATCTGAACAGATTCTTCGTCTTCGGAGATATTTACTGGAACTGTTGTGGTTGTTGTAGTATCTGGAACTGTTGTGGTTGTTGTAGTATCTGGAACTGTTGTGGTTGTTGTAGTATCTGGAACTGTTGTGGTTGTTGTAGTATCTGGAACTGTTGTGGTTGTTGTAGTATCTGGAACTGTTGTTGAATCTGAAGTTTGACTGTTGAATAACAATAAAGAAACTGCAGTAAGAATCACTAAAAACAAAAATGAAAATATGTATTTGTTATTCATCGTCTGAGAATACCTTTACTCCAAAACCAAGAATAAGAATACCAAGTATGTAAATCAGTAGCATTATTGCAAATGTTATTGAAAATGATCCCATACCAAGTATGTCTTGTTGGAAATTAGCAAATTCACTTTCAGGAGATATGATTAAAATTCTTATGAAAAGCCATACTCCTATTAAGAATGAAACTAATGGTAATATTTTATATGCTCCTTGTGAGTCATTCAATGATTCAAATAATTCATTTCCCCCTCCAGGAAGAGATTTAAACAATACTCCTTCCAAGCACATCAAGTAAGACAGCGAAGCTATTGCGGTCATAACTGTTGAGTTGAGAACAAATTCTGTTGAGGTTAGGTAAAAGAACCCAAAACCTGCAATGCTCAGAGAAATTGATGAGAAAAATTTTGGAGAAATTTTTGCGGAAGAGCGCTGTGAGATTATGTAACTACTAGCTACAAATCCAAAAATAAAACCTATAGGCATATTGAAATATATGAATGATACTGTTGAAACCATTGCGAAAAATATAGCTTGTGGAGCCCATTTAATTTTCACTTTTTGTTTTAAATACTTACTTTCAATAAATCCCTCTGTTCCTTCTGAAAATAGTGTCACTGATGCTAAGCCAATAAAAGCAGCAATAAATATTGCAATATTCTCTAAATCAATTGAAATACTTGCTCCTTCCTCAACATAGCCGACAAGAAACGAGGTCAAAATCAACACGAAAGAAATTTTTAATATATTTTTTAATTTGCTATTTTTTATAAATTCCTTATCGGATTTAAACCACCTAATATTGTTTTCCGATAAAATCTTGTTAAACCATTCTTGAAGTAGTAAAACAATATAAAAAAGCACAATGATGGATGTAGAGACTATAACTGCCATACTATTTTTTTCCTGATCAGTTAAATCAATGTCATCAAATAAGGGAATAGATGTAATTAATGCATTAGTAATTTCGATATTTAAAAAATCTACTTTTTCTTCTATTACTACTGGAGGAATGGTGGTTGTCGTAGTAGAAGTTGTTGTTGTAGTAGAAGTTGTTGTTGTAGTAGTAGGAAAGGATATTTTTTTGGTATTGAAGTATGTTTCTTTTATGAAATCATAACAGTTAACAGCTAAACACTCTTTTGAATCTTGTTCAATAGATTTGGTTACTATTACAAGAATTGTTACCTCTACTTCGTCAGCATAACAACACATCTCAATGCTTCCAGCGGAAGTAGGGATTTGATACTTTTCTATTGTGCCGTTGTTGTTTATCTCAAGTAGTATTTCATCGTAGTCTTCGATATTTACTGACCATGAAATCTCAAATGTTTGACTATCTATTGTTATTAATTTAATGTCTATATTACTTTCATCTAATGATGCATTAAAAAATAAAAAGAAAGAAAATATTATTAATAACTTCTTCATATTTTATTTTTGAAGTTTCAAAGCCTTATCAACTAAAAGTTTAGCTTCTTGTCTAAACCATTCATCAGTAAATTTAGACCATAAATCATATTTAGGATTGAAACGCATCCAAAGGAATATCCGTCCATTTAAATTTGTAAATACTTCATCGGCAAGTTTATAAGGATCTAGACCTGGTATTTGTTCAGCTAATCTGATTGAAATATTTAAACATACGTCATATGGCTCGCCTTGTATCCACTTCCCACTATCAAGTATTTCATTTATATTAAAAAATGCATATCTGACAGCATCGCCTAATTCGATAATTTTATCTGTAACAAGAGTAATAAATTCATTAAGTTGCACTAATGGATCATTGTTTTTCTTAATAAAATTTAAGTACTCCTCTGACACCTCTTCAAATCCTAATTTAAAGATTGAACCCAATATGTCCAATTTATTATCTGGAAAATGGTTGTAGGCTGTTGCCACAGAAACTCCTGCATTTTTAGCTATCATCGTTATAGTAATTTTGCTCTTATTTATTAAAGGGTTTTTATACAAATCAATTGCTGAAGAAACTAATTTTTCATGCGCTTCGTTATAAGTTTTTTGGGCTCTTAAACTTCTACCGTCAATTTTTTCTGCTTGCATATCCATATACTAATTACCACTTTCTATTTTAAAAAGTTTTCCAGAAATAACTAATCTCTGACGCGCAGAATATTTTGGATGGCAAGTTGTAAGAGTAATTCGGTCATCGCCCCTGTCATAAAGAACATACTCACCTTCATTTGCATCAACAATTAGTTTTTCATCAATTTCATAATGATATTTATTTCCACCAGAATTTAAAAAGATAGTATCTCCAACTTTTAATAGATCTAACCTATTAAAAGGGGCCCCGTAAGTTGTTCTATGCCCTGCAATGCCAACATTTCCTCCTGAACTAGGTAAGTTAGTCTGCATATAGTGACCTGGACCAAACTGTAAACTCATCTCATCAGTCCCAGAAACTACATACTGTTGAAGATTTATTGAGGGAATTTCAAGATAGCCAAAAACATTAGGTACAGATTTTTTAACGTCATTACTTTGAGTAAGTCCTGGAATGTCTCTAAGATTTTCGAAT
>Ga0233435_1003901_pt1 | contig 10947 bp, 3 predicted proteins | sample SI_122_August201_3_FD_182735 | JGI IMG/M metagenome (GOLD analysis project Ga0233435, IMG submission 182735) | Seawater microbial communities from Saanich Inlet, British Columbia, Canada - SI_122_August2016_135_MG | ecosystem: Environmental > Aquatic > Marine > Inlet | place: Canada: British... | reverse complement strand
AAATCTGTAGTAGCAATATCTGCACCACTAAATTGTGTTTCTAACTGAATCGTTTTTAGGTTATTATCATAATTTAACTCACAACCCAATACAATACTACCATCTTGAAAGGTATGAGAACCGTGTCTCTCAACTTGTTTTTGTAATATTGTCTGTAACTGCGTTACTTCTCTTGCTTGAACTGCAAAGCCCGGCCGGAAAAGAATACGATAATATGCATCATCTGCGTTATAATCATCATAATACGGATCAGCGTTAAAATTGGTTGTTAGTGCCATTTATATTTTCCTAAATTAGTATTACTTTATATTTTTTATAATGATTCAATCTACCAGAAGCGACCGAAGACATATTACCTCTATTCAAATTGTATTTTCTACAAAATTCTGCCATTGAATCTATTTCTTCTTGATGGTTGTCTGGAAAAGTAACCAACCATTTTTTAGTCCAAGACACTTTTCCCTTCTTCGTCTCACTCATTTTTCTTTTAGTCTCTTCCGAAAGAATGACATCTTTTCTAGGAGATGGGCGACCTAAAGCCTTTTGTCTCATCTTCTCTTTCGTTTCTTCCGAATGGTGTAGATTTTCCTTTGACGACAAACAACCTAAATTTTTAGGTTTTCTCATTTTTTCTTTCGTGTCTTCTGAATGTCGTTTTCCATACATCGGATTGTTGATGCCCACCAGTTTTCCCTTCTTCATCTCACTCATCAACTTTTTACTTTCTTCTGAGTGTTTCTTTCCTTTTCTAGCAGAAGGACGACCCACCGCTTTTTGTCTCATCTTCTCTTTCGTTTCTTCTGAATGGTGTTTTCCAAAAAGAGGGTGTTTTTCACCAGCAAACACACCTATCTTTTTTTCAGACATCACCTTTTTACTTTCTTCGGAATGTTCTCTTCCAAACATTGGATTATCGATACCTGATCGTTTCTTGCCTTTCCAATGGTTATTATCACTCATTTTCTTTTTCGTGTCATCTGTGTGATATAGGAGCCCGGAACCACCCTCATTCATGTTATATCCATTATCAAAACTATCATATTTTTTGATATTTTCCGATTCGATCAATAATGCATGTTCTTTATTGTCGGTGGTCGTTAGCATTTCTATGTCAAAGTTTTCTTTGCCGTACTTCCGAATCGCATAATTTATCTTATACTTTCCGCCTTTTTCACTGCGGTAAATATGTTCTTCAAATCTATATTTCATAGTGTTGGCAGTAATTCCAATATATGCTTTACTGTTTATTCTATTAGTAATCTTGTAAATAGTAACTTTCATTTCATCTCCTAAGAGGTTTGTGGTAGTTACTATTATTTATAATACAATAAAACTCTACTACTAATTGACTTCAATAATCACTCAGAACTCTATTATTAGTTTTATATCTTCAATCTGATCTGTTGCTCTTGAAATAGGAGATCTATTTTCTACATAGATAATATCACCAGAAAATCTTTGTAAATCTCCACCAGTTACAGCACCCGAACCGTTTGCTGTAGCAGAAGCTCCAGAACCACCACCGCCTACTGTGTTAGCAGCAATAACTTCTGTGTTTGTAAAGTAACCATAAATGCCATTGTATCCAGCAGTGGTTGAATTGCCTGAAGGTATAATATCTGTCATTCTTATAGTATTATTACCTGTAAAATCAACAACTCTTCCTGTGGCCCCAGAGGTTGCTCCAGTAACCAATTCATCCACTGAAAACGCAGTTCCGTTCCAAGAACTAACAACTGCCGCTGTTGCTTGATCAACCACAGATGTATTCGCAAAATCTCCATTTGAAAACTTGGGTTGTGCAAGGAGTCCAACTTTACGGAAATCGTTATCGGTAGTGAAATTATTAGATTCAGAATACTCAAGTCTTGAATTGATAAGAGTAAAAAATCCGCCCAACTCATCAACCGCATCTGAACCATGGCCACCTTTTGGCCCTATAATTGGAGTTAATACTGCAGTGGGGCTTGGATTGAAACTGTTTGACTGTGAAGCATTAGAAATAATAGAAATTGAAGCATTAGAATAATTGTTCCCACCCGCAATAATAGCTGTTGCATTAATTCCACCAGTTGAATTGGTTGTGCATCTAACATTAGCACCTTGGCCATCACCAGAAATTACAACTTTCGGGCCGATAGCATAACCATCAGTTGCTGAAGGAGCAGTTATAGCCGGTGTAAAGGTTACAACTTTAGTAGTACCATTATAATCTGTAATAGTTCCACCCTCGCCCGATGCATCACCACTTGTGAAATATATGTCATTATTTACGATACAATCATCAGCAGCAAGACTTGTACCAGTAATTGTAACTGTAGTTGTATTTGTAACTGCTGAAACATTACCCACCTCACCAAGATATTGTAATCCTCTTGTAGTAAGATGCACAACTTCTATAGCACCGTTACCACCACCCGCTGCTGCAGCTGCAGTTTCAACATCAAACTGAACTTGGCCTGGAGCGCTATCATAGGTATTTGCAAGATAACTATTTGCTCGTCTTACCTTATCAACTGGAATGTAGTTTGGTGTGACAAACTTCAATGCATCTGAAGCAGGAATCTGATACATAAACTTCCACTTATAACCATCTGCGGTTGAAATAATAGCTGTACCAGTTCCAGTTGGTTTAGTTGTAGAAGTTGATGCGGTCGTGCCCGATGAGTTTGTTTCACTATTTGATAAACATTTGTACACATTATAATCGCCCGTCATTACATAAAAATCTTGACTAAAAAGTGTATTAGTATTATCAGTATAAGCAAAATAATTGGTATTATTAGTCCAGTTCTTTCTTGGAATAACGTGAGATACATCGGTAGATGTAATTTTCTTCGCAGCAATCATATCACGCCAGTTTTCATAATGAGTGTTTGCTACAGAATCAGTTGGAGTAGGAGGACTTGCGTCATCACTCCATCCAGTTACTTTTCCTATAAAGAGATACATATTTGAGTTGAGGAGCCCACTAGAGTCTGTGACAGCTGCCCCAGATGTAAATGACACCTCGTCAAACGCTTCTATGAATTGTTTAGCGTTGTGAATACGAAATTTATTAGTTACTAAAGCGGCCATCTGTTTCCTCCGAAAACTTTTTTTAAATAATTTGTTCTAATTAATATATTTAGTCATCAAACAATCTGTTCTGTTCTTGATACGAGTATGGCAGAATCAGATCGTCTAAAAAAATCTGCTGAGCTGGTAGAAGAATCGGTAGTTTGAATTTCCAGCGATGTATTATTAGCTATTACTCCAATATCAAATCTTCCCATATCCATATTTAATAATTTATCATTCCAATTATCGCCGTCGGGCTGGTCTTCTATTAATACAGAATCGCTACTATCTAAAACTATTTTGTATTCCGAAACTTGAAAGACTTCTTCTAGCATCATTTGGCCAGCCTCTTCACTTAATACATAATTTAAAGTTTCTGTTTCACTGTCTTCTAATAAGAGTGCGTCACTCATCTCTTTCATCAAAACATTATCATCTTGACTTGTCTCATTACCTTCATGATCTTCACTTGAAATGAAACAACCAGTATCATCTTCATTTAAGACTCTACTATGAGCAATACCTAAAGAGACATTTTGAGTAGAATCTTCAAAAGCAACATATCCACCAATTGAATCTTCAGTTAACATTCTTTCACCATCTTCAAATGTAATATCATTTCCAACGATATCAGCAAATGCTGCAATACTCACGGTATAAGTTCCATTACCATCCGAATCTTCACCCCTTGTATATCCATGACTGACATCACCCGCCCCATTAAAAATTATATCAATTCTAACTTGTTCAACTGTAGTATCAAGAGTGTAGGCTTCCATTACCAGAAATTCTTCTGGAGCGGTTGCCGGAGTATCATCAAGTCCATATTCAACTTTATAATGTTCTGCAGAACTTATTGTTTTAGAATCTTCAACGATTAGTTCCAGACCACTTGCAGATAGTGATACAATAACTGTTGAGTCTTCTCCATTCTGATAATAAAATCTTCCGCCATTTACAACGGACGAGGGGAATGTACTTCCAGATAGAGTTATAGTTGTTCCAATTTGAGTAATAGTTCCTTTAGAGTAATATTTAAAATAAAAATCATCCAACACTATATGAGATGTTTCATCTTCTTCTTGTCCAATCAAATCGCCAGTTTCATTTACAATAGAAACATTTTCTGTTTTGTGTGTTGTAGATTCAAGTAACATATTATCATCTATAGTTATAGAATTATCACTCTCATCTCCAAATCCAAGATAAGGAACAAAATCCCCCATAATAACATCTTCTTGAGTAATGTTATCAAATGTAAAATCTTCTAATTTAATTTGGTCAGATTCTTCTTGAAGAATTCCCTCTTCTTCTAAAATTAAATCATGAAGTCCTACATTACAGAGTCTAGCAGGAGCTGGAATTAGTTGATGTATATCTTCTTCTGTTTCAAGACTCCCATTTGCTCCATGTTCTTGTACTATGAAAAAATCATCTTCTGTTATTATATTACCAACTCCCCCAGTATTATCTTCAAGAGAAATTGACGCACCTTCCAGCTGTATAAGTTCAAAAACATCGGGGTCATTAGTTTCTTGAATAATTGAGTTTTCTTCTGGTGTGCCGATTTCCATTTCAACAACGCCAGTTTCAGCTTCCAGAACTATAAGATTATTAAAGTCAAATTCAAATTGAGTGGCCGTACCTGTTACAACTACCCCTCTCTCATAATCTTCAGTTATAAAATTGTCTTTTCTGGTCGTACTCTGTTCCGAAAGAAGACCTCTTCCATTTTCAGTAAGTAACTCAAATTCACTTGTTAAATCTGAAATAGCAACTGATCCATATTTTCTATTTCCGATACCAGTAGTTAAGAAACTACCCTCATTAAGAGTGTCACCAGTAGCTGTTAATGCGTGTGTAGCTCTAACCGATGCAGCAACGTGAGGTTGAACTAGGTTAATTTTATCTTCTACACCAGTTTCATGTATAAGGAATCCATTTATATGAATTCCATGTACATCTTCAAGTATCAGCTGATAATTGCCATCAGGCATAATATCAATTTCTCTTAGAGTATCTACCTCTTCTGTCATAGAAGATTCTGTGGCGATATATACTGGATTCGTATCATCAGATTCTTCTAATAGTATGAAGTCATATTGGTATCCTACAGATGTTGTTTCTTGTTGTTCGTATAAAATAGTGCAGTCATCTTCGTAGTGAAGACTACCATCTTGATCTTCTAATCTTACATTTTGAATGTCATCAATTTCAATTACTATTCTACTAGTAAAACTAAGATCCAGTAACGCAGAGCCAGATTCAGCTAATGGAAAAAGGAGCATCGGTAGCGTGAAGCCAGTTCCCGATTCATAAGATTCACCTTTAATAGTTGTATCAGTAATAAATTCTTCAATTTCAAGTACAATAGTATCTTCTGCATCATCCGTAACAATAACAAAGTGATCAGCTGGGTTTTCACTTTCAATGGGGTGATAAATTGTGGTGGGTTCTTCCAACAGATACGCACGACCATCAGCAGCATCATCTTTAAACGTAAGGAATGATGGAATACTCGCATCTCTTCCCTCTTGAATACCGTCTGTATTTGTTTCTAATTCAAGAGCTGATTCAAAGTCTTCAAGTTTAAAATTTGAAGATTCATCTTCATTACGAATTTGTACTGTATCTGTGTCATCATCTTCAAAAACAAAATGTGAAATAAGGTCTGTTCTAATTGTAGAATCACCCCCAATGGCTTGTTCTAACTCAACATATACAGTCCCATTTAACTTTCCTTGTGCACCAACAGTTCCAGATTCTAATCCTAATTGTCGGCTTGACTCTGCATTTTTCTCCTGTTCAAGTACTGTAAAACAGCCATCTTCTTGTGAAAGATTTCCCTCTGTTGCAACATAGAGAAAAGTGCCTTCTTGTTGTAGTTTGAATCCCTGTGAAAACTGACCAGCTTCATCTTCTTCAACAATAAATTCTTCATCTTCAGTAGTAATAAAATCACCAGTAGATTCATCTATATGTAAAGTATCGTGACTTAACACATCAACAAGTATATCATCTTCGTCTTCAGTAATAACTCTTCCGAGATGTGCTTCAAAAAACTCATATATTATTGGAGAAGAATCGCTTTGATTTTCATCTGATAAAGCACCTATAATGGAAGCGTTATCATTGGTTGTTGTACCATCATCTAAAAGAAGTATATCTGTTTCAGTATCATTAGAATCTTCCTCTAATAGTATGTGAATAATTTCAGCTTCAGTAAGTAAAAAATCAGCTGTTTCTTCAATTAGTCTATCTCCAACTCCACCGCTAATATCTATTTCAAGAAGAAGTTCACCAGTATTTTCAAATGCAAGAAAATAACCAGATGATTCTAAAGAAAATAAATCATTACCATGTTCTAACTGTAAATCAAAATCAGTACTACCTCCTGTCGTATCCATTTTTGCATCAGCTAGTCCACTCAATATTCCTTCAGTAGATGTTTGAAGCAAGTAAGTTTGAGCAGTAAGAACTTGATTGTTAGTTGAAGCTGTGTTTGATGTATAGAATTCAATTTCATGATGATTATAAAGTGGAACATTAACTGTATTTGCTACTTGTGCAGTATTTGCTTGAGTGGTACTTATATTTCTTGTTGCATTGTCAAATAGAGTTACAGACAAATTAGCTGTTAGTAAAATTTCACCAAACAAAGCCATTCCAGCTGGATGAACTAATTCTAATATCTTGTCTCTGTAAGTTTCAACATCTGTATTAGTTTTAACAACATACGAAAAATCTTGATAATACAAATTATCTTGCATTTTGTTTGTACCACTCAACAATCCATAGTTACCATCAAAGTATCCAGCATATTCTGCATAAACACCAACATTACCTGTCAATGTTGCAGAACCATCTCCTACTGCGGCTGCACTAATAGTTGGAGCTTCAGCATATCCAGCACCAAAATTATAAACTAAAACACTTTCAATTGCACCAACAGAAAGTGCTGCGACTGTAATAACTGCATTATTGCCAGGAAATCCAGTATTTGCAAATGTGGCATTTGCTTCATCTATTCCACTTTCAACTATAACGAACCCATTACTTGTAGAACTACTGTAATCATCATTTGCAGTTCCTACTCCATTTTCAAAAGATAATTGTGTTGTTGTAGAATCTTCAGAAAGTATTCTTTCGTATGCAACATTTGCTGTAACAATTTTTCTAACTGTTAAAGAGGTTTCGCTTGTGTCAGTAGGTGAACTTGGAAATGTAACTACAAAGGTGTTAGCATCTGTAATTGAACCAATGGTATGATTATTATTGTATACCGTGTTATCGGTCGCGGATTCCGAACCTGTAATTACAATTCTTTCTCCTGCACCGAATCCATGAGCTGGTTGTGTGAATGTAGCAGTAGTACCAGATGTAGAAATATTTGCAGTTCCAAAATCACCAGTTCCAGTTGGACTACTATCAGCTCTACTATAAGAAGTAAGAATATCATTTGGGCTAAATGTATTAGCACTTGTCATTTGAATTCTTAGAGTAGTATTCCCCGAATCAACCAAAGTTGCGGGTGAATCGGCTGTATCAAAATCAATATAATCAAGGACAAAACCAAAAGCATTATTTGTGGAATTCTTAATTAAAGTATTTGCAGTAAATGTATTTGCAATGGTATTTGCAAGATTAACAAATATTGAATTTGCACCAAGCTTTTCTACTGTAACACCATAAGAAGATGTTTGAGTATTTGCTACAGAAATGGGGGGAATTGAAAGATAACCCTGACCAGAAGATGATATTACAACTGAACGAACACCACCAATGTCTGTTGCCGTCATTGTTGCTGCGCCATGATAAGTGGTATCAGTATTGGCAGCTGGTGTTCCATTAATATTAAAGGATGCTCCAGTTACGCGGAATGTAGAATTGTGTCCATTAGATGATATTGCGGCACCATCTTCATCAAGAGAGAGGTCAAAAATAGTTATAGCATCATCGTCCGCAAAGTTATTAAGAGTTGGGTCTGCATTATAAGTTGTTGTATAATCAATAGAACCTAAACCATAAGTGATTGATGTGGAGTTCGTACTAATAACTGTTCCGAACTTTGAAGTGCCGGGCGTGTAAAGAGTAATACTTTCACCACTACCAAACTCTGCAATAAAATCTCCTTGCTTTGGAGTAACACCAGAAAGACCATCAAATGGAACAGTAAAGGTAGTAGTGGAGTTTGATGAACTATGAGTATTTCTGTTATAACTTCCCCAAGGCGCAGTAAATGCAGATGCATCTAATGTATCACTTTGGAATTGACTAACAGTTTCAGTTTGTTGAAATATAGTTATTGTTTTAACAATACTGTCAACTCTAGCAGCACCACCAGTTCCGCCGGTTCCTTCATTAACAAATACAACAGTATCACCTACACTATATCCATCGCCCGAATCTATAACATCAATTCCAGTAAGAGCACTCGTAGCTACTGAACCAACTTTAGCTTTGGCTTCTGCACCACCCCCACCAGAAATTATCAGTTCATCACCTGTTGTATAACCAGATCCGCCGTATACTATATCAACACCCTGTAAAACTCCACTTGTGATTGCTGTTGCATAGTTTCCATCATCATCTGCACTATTAGCTGTTACAGTTTCACCCAAATAAAATGTAGTATAACCTGTTCCTGCAGTTGCTTGATAACTAGAATTATTAGCATCAAATCCAGATAAAAATAATTCCGTAATATCTTGCGCACCAACGTGGTATCTTTCAACTCGTTCTACCAGAGCAGAAACATTACTTGTTTCACCTACCAATGTTCTGCCGAGAAAAGAATCTACATAAGAGGCTGAGTCTGTGAGAATTTTAACTGATTTATCAAGAGTCCATCTTCCATCAGAAAGCCTCAACATATCCTTGCCAGGATAATAAAACTCAACATCTTCTATGCCAAAAAGTAATCTAAAAATATACCGAAAGGAATTTTCGTTACCCTTAGAACGATAAAAATCTTTTATATTTTTGAGTAGATTAGATGTACTAACATCAGCATTTTTAGTAAATCCAGTTAAAAATTCTTTTCTGAAAAGTTCAACAAAACCCGCAGGAGCTTTATCAATATCTTGGAAAGATTTTACATTTCTAGATGCGTTTATTGGTTGTCTGGAATATGAATTTATTGTAGCGGTGGCTCTTGAAGTTTTACCTGCAATGGTTTCACCCACTTGAAAAGCACCATTATTTGTCTCTTCAACATAAGCTTGAGTAGTTGAATATTTTCCCTTAATAATACCAGTCGCACCAGAATTTGCTCCAAGAATAATTTCACCACTTAAAAATTGGTCACCTTGACGAGATGGACTTTCAATAGCAATATAATCTGTAGTTGAGGTATTTGCAGAATCAGTATTTCCGTTTTCTTGAGAAATCCAAGTTGTTGCGGTGGATACAGTAATATTTCCACCCATTCCAGAGTGATTATTACAGTAATAGTAGAGAGTTTCACCAGCGAGGTCTGGCGAAACATAAAATTGTATAGTAGCAGATGCTTCAAGACCAATATCTACTCCAACAGTTATTTGATAACCAACTCCTACTGTTCCAGTTTCATCCGCAGTAAAATCTTCGGATTGTATGAACAAACCTTCTAATTCATCCAGTACATAGTGACCTTGTTCAAATGCAATGTAACCGCCAGTAAGTATAATTTCATTATAAAGTAAAATTCCAATTTCATCTTCAAGTGTAATATTATCAAGAACTATATCGGCATCACCCGCCGCAAACCGCATATCTTCATAAAGTAAAATTCCAGTGTTATCTTGAAGTGTAATATTATCATAATCTGCGGGAGTACCTTCAAAAGTAAAAAGAACATCATCCCTGTCATCGGTGGTAAATTGCACACCCCCTGCAGTGTGAATACCATTTGGTGTTTTTGATATATGAAAGTAGTGACCATCGTTGGTTTCATCACCTTGGTCAAAAATTACATATGAACCAGAAGTAAGTGTTATGGTTGGAGAAACTGCACCGTCAACATAAAATTTGTCTGCAGAATTACTGTACGCGTTATTACCAGTAGCAACAGTTATGGTATATGAGGTATTTGCCTTTTCTTGTAAAATGGCATCTTCGTTGAGGTTTAAATCTGTAAAGGTGATGAGATTCAGTTCAAGAAACTCATAGTATTTCTCTATGAACTTAGAAAATTTAGTATGGTCAGTTGAAACAAAGCCAGGAAGCTGAGAATCTATCTGACTATAAAGAATTCCACCATCTTCTATCATTAGTAACTACTCCCAGAGCCACCACTGCCAGAAGCACCTCCAGAGGTTGCGCCACTGACAGTAGAAGATGAACCAGTAGTAGTACTTGTACCTGTTCCGCGAGTATCAACCATTGAAACTGTAATATTATTGTTGGTAATAAGTAAGATTTGATCCCTGACAGGAGTAACATCACTTGAAGCTAATGCGACAGTTACTGCTAAATTGGCAGTACCATCTCCAATTGAAACTGGTTTAAATCCAGCAAGTGCAACCACCCCCGAACCATAAGTAACAGTTCCAACATTGTTTGCAACAATAATTCTAGTTGATCCTGTTGTACGATAAACTTGTAACACTCCATTAGAATCTTGTAGATTACAAGTTGTTTGCAAAGTGGAATTTTCATCATAATGAGAAAATTCTGTACTTGTAACAGAATCTACATAATCATTGTAAGGATGAAAAATTTCATTTGAATACGATAGACTATAAGAACTAGACACATTAAGAGAAGGAACAATTACTCTTGTTAATTTAACGGTAGAAAGACTACTTTCAATTGCAGTTTCAGACTCATCTATTTTTTTGACTAATGGTGAATACCTGAATTCATTTGCAAAACCTTTAAGATTATCTACACCATAGTTGTAAACAG
>Ga0233435_1003897_pt1 | contig 10953 bp, 10 predicted proteins | sample SI_122_August201_3_FD_182735 | JGI IMG/M metagenome (GOLD analysis project Ga0233435, IMG submission 182735) | Seawater microbial communities from Saanich Inlet, British Columbia, Canada - SI_122_August2016_135_MG | ecosystem: Environmental > Aquatic > Marine > Inlet | place: Canada: British... | reverse complement strand
TATATTATACAACAAAAAAAATAACTATATTTTCTAGTTATTTTTTTTGATTTTTTTTAATTAGTTTTACTTTAGTTTATGCTGAAAAGCTATATTATTTTTATAATTTTTACCTAAAGTATTAACAGTATAAAACTATGCTTGTATTAGAATTTTTTAATCAATTATTATTTCACCACTGAAATAATTCTCACCAAGAATTTACATTTGTAGTAGATGCTTCAATAGCTCACACATTACATGCTGCTATAGTTGTAGTTCATATAGTAATATCATCAGTATTACATCATGGGTATCTATTAGTTTGAGTTATTACAACTGAAGTTTCTGTATTAGATAATCAATTAGTATATGAAAATAAATTTTTATTTACACTGTTTCTAATTATAGTTTTAGCTAAGTTATCAGATTTTTCAATTTCATTATTAGTATCAATATTTAATATATCTTGTATTCATAAATCATTAGATGATTTTGTATTATCATAAGCTAATTGCAAATTAGATATTAGGTCAATTCTTTTTTGTTTATTATCATCTCATACTAAATCATTTAAATCTCAAGAGAATAATTCATAAGTTCAACTATTAACTAATGGAATTCATGATCAATCACACTGATTATAAGTGTTTATTCAATTGTAATCTAGTGGAAATTTATTATATCAATCATATAAAAAATAATTATTATTGACTATAGCTTCTAATTCAGTTCAACATAAAGTTACAATACTGGGTACAGCTAATAAATTTGTTATTCATAAGTTATTTACCTTTAGTAGTTTTCAATTATAATTTCAAGTTATTTTTAATACTCATTCATTTGTAGCAGCATATATATTATTAATTCAATTTAAGACATATTCATTAGTTTCTAGTAATCATCATAATTGATATTCTTTTTTTGAATCAGTTAATGAATAAATATATTGATTATTAGTTAATGGGTCAAGAGGTAATTTATCCAATTTTTCAACATTCATAAAAGTTTGATATCAAAAAGTTCATTGATTCCATACATTTACTCACATAGTGGAATACTGTACCTGTATTCAATCAGTTACATTTGGATATTTTCAAGACTCTAAGGCAAATAACTCTAAACTCGTTTTTATTTTTGATATATCACTTATTCTAGATGTATCTCTAGCTATTTTTGTATATCATTGTAGTGAGATAAATGCTATAATCCCTAATATAGATAGTATTGTTATTACCACAATTAATTCAACTAATGTAAAAGCTTTTTTATTAACATTTAACATAAATATTTTTATTAATTAATATTTTAACACTAATGATTATAATTTTATATAAAAATAGTCAAGGAAAAAATAGATAACAATATCTATTTTCCTTCTTCTATTCTCAAGCTCAAACTACTACTTTTGCATGTCTTAAAACCCTATCACCTAACATATATCCTTTTTCAAATTCATCAAATATAATTCATTCCTTTTGTCATGGAACAGTTGTCATTACATCATGGAAATCTGGATTAACTTCTTGTCATAGTGAATCAAATGATTTAACTCATAATCAATCTAAATCTTTCTTAAACTTAGTATCAAGTGATAATACTCATTCATAAACTGCTCCAGCCTTCATTTCTTCTGGAGTATTATTAATTATTCTATCTAGATCATCTAATCTAGGTAATATCTTTTTAAATATATCTTGCTTTAAGAAAAATATCATATCTTGCTTATCTCTTTGTGTTCTCTTTTTAAAGTTTTCAAAATCAGCCATGGTTCTAGCTAATACATCTCTACATTTTTCATCTTCAGGATTATCTTCTTCTGTAGGATTTTTAGCTTCTTCTAGTTTTTCTTCATCTATTTCTCATTCATCATTTTCAATTTCTTCGAGTTCATCTTCCATTTCTTCTATAATATCTTGTTCTTCTAAATTGTTTTTTTCATCTGTTGTCATTTTTTTATTGGTTTAAAAAATATTAATTTGTATTATATATATAATATATTTTTTGCAAGAAAAAAAACTAAATTATTTTTTCTTTACTTTTTTAGTTGAATAAATAGAATAGTTATTAAGTTATTAATTAAATAAAATATATGAAAATAATATCATGGAATGTGAATTGAATAAGAGCTGTAGCAAAAAAATGATTTAAAGAGTTTGTTGAAATTGAATCACCTGACATACTTTGTATTCAAGAAACAAAAGCTTTTGAAGATCAATTTTTAAAAGATGTATGAGAACTTAATTGATATAATTATGTATGGCATGCTTGAGAAAAGGCTTGATATGCTTGAACAGCTATTTTTTATAAAAATACTCTTGAAGTAAAAGATACAAAAAAACATTTTGATAAAATAGAACATTTCCATACTGATTGAAGAATGACGGAAGCAGATTTTTGAGATTTTGTTTTAATAAACGGATATTTTCCAAATTGATGAACTAGAGCGGATGGTACAGAAATGGTTAGCTATAAACTAGATTTTTATAATCATTTAATTGATTATACTAGAAAATTGAAAAATGAATGAAAAAATGTTATAATGACATGAGATTTTAATATTTGTCATACAGAGATAGATATAGCTAGACCTGAAGCTAACAAAAATTCCATATGATTTTTACCTATAGAAAGAGAAAAAATCTGAGAATTGATAAATGATTGAAATATAGATGTATTCAGAGAATTAAATCCAGATAAAACTGATGTATATTCTTGGTGGAGTTACAGAGCTGGAGCTAGACCTAGAAATGTTTGATGGAGAATTGATTATTTTGTTGTAAATAAGGAATTTAAAGAAAATATAGAATATATGGAATATTTAACAGATATTATGTGATCAGATCACTGTCCTGTACTTTTAAAACTAAAATAATATTATGAATAAGTTTGAATATAATTTTTTCAAGAAATATGTACCTGAATGAGAAGAATTAATGTGAGTTGTTCATGTGCATATTATAGATATAATAAACAAAGTTTTTGTTCAATTAATTCTCTTAGTTTGAATTCCTTGTTATTTTTATTATCATTCTATTACATTAAAAGAAGTAATACCTTTTTTTGCTTTTGAAGTATTACTCTTTATATTATTCTTAAGAATAGTATATGTTGCTTTTGACTGGTATAATGATGTTTTAATATTAACTGATAAAACTGTTTTTCAACTAAATTGGACTCTTACTAAAAAAATACTTGATAGTATAGCTTTAGAAAAAATTCAGCTAATAGAAGTAGAAGAAAACTGACAAATGGATAAAACATTTAAAAAATGAGATTTAATTATACATAGATTAGAAGAAGAAACTCTTGTTAAAAGAGATTTAATTCCCAAATTAATCTTAAGAAGTACTCCCTTACCTTTTAATACTGCTGATAAGATTGAAGAGTTATTAAATGATATGGAACTAGTAGGAGAAGAAAGCGATATGAAATATGATGTAATAATGGATGCATTAGGATGAGTTGTTGAAAATTATTTAGAAACAAAATGATGAGTATTATCAGACAATAATGTTCCTAACTATGATATATTATGAGAATTAGAAAATGAAGACTGAACAATAGATTTAAGATAAATTAAAAAAAATTGACAAATAAAATTTTTTATTATTATATTTATGTACTTTTATTAAAATAGTACATAAATAATGAAAAGGAGAACCTTAGTCATGTTAGTAGAAAGTAAATTGGATTTAGGTGAGCAAATTGAAGCTTTAAAAAAAGAAAATCTCCAATTGAGAAGAGAACGAAATGATGCGTTAATGTGTGGAAATGAATATTCAAGAGAATTTTATACAATGGCTGCACAAATAGCTTTATTCTCTGAAATTATTGACCAAACTGTCTCTATTACTAATGAATATGAGAGGATTGATACTAGTTTCAAACCCATTACAACTATTGAAGAAGTGAAAGAAATACTTAAGATTCTATCAGAATAAGTTAACTAAGGTCAAAAAAATACCAACTTTTAAAGTTGGTATTTTTTGATTATATTATTTAAAGAAAATTAAAATTGACAATTTAAATATTTTCTTATTATACTTAAGTACTAAATTTTGGTACCAGAAACAAAAATTAAATAATACAAAAGGGGAACCTTAAAAATGGCGAAAAAGAAAACAGATAAAAAGAAAAATACTGTAACTAAAAAAGCAAGGAAAATGGCTAAAGTTAAGAAAAAACTTTCTTATCAAGAAATATTGAGTGATAATAGAAGATTATTGGAACTTATCCAGGATAAGAGAGCTGATATTCTAGATCTAGAAAAAGAAAACTTGTGTCTAGGTGAAAATATGGAAGACGCTCTCAATAAAATTGCAACAGGAAAATATACAGAAGCACATAGTTACAAAGGAATGGCAGAATTGATGGATGGAATAATTGAAGCATGTTGTGTTTCAAAAGATTTGTTAAACAAACTAGCTAATGCTACAGAAGCTAATGCTATTTTAACAACTCAATTGGCAGAACACAGAATTTGTCCAAAAATTTAAAATAATACATTTTTAAGGATTAAAAAATACTAGCTTAATAATAGCTGGTATTTTTTATTATTTTAAATAGAATGTATAAAATATTATTAATAAGACAAAATGAAAAATAATTTAAAAAATATATTAAAACAAATACCAAAAGAATTTTGAATATATAAATTTTTAGATAAAAATGAAAAAATAATATATATATGAAAATCCGTAAATCTACATTCAAGAGTAAATTCTTACTTTAACTGAAAAAGTAAACTAAATTTTGCTAAACAAAAAATGGTAGACAAAGTAGATGATATAAAAACAATAATTACAAACAATGAAACAGAAAGCCTGATACTTGAAACAACACTAATAAAAAAACATGAGCCAAAATATAATATATTAATGAAGGATTGAAAAAATCATTTATATATAAAAATAACCTGTGAAGAATACCCTAAAATAATTAAGACAAGAATAAAGTCATGAAAATGAAGTTTTTTTTGACCCTATATAAGTACATTTTATGTAAACAATCTTTTGAAATTAATTAAAAACATATTTGGATACTGAGTAGCTGAACATAATTTTTTTCTTTCTAAAAACACTTATAATCTAGATAAGTATATATTTAAAAATGATTTTGAGTTATCAGACTATAATGCTCAAATAGATAAAATAAGGGAATTCTTGAAATGAAATACAAGTAAAATAAAACAAAATCTAGAGAATAAAATGCTAACAAAAGCAAAAAATTTAGATTTTGAAGAAGCTAATAAAATAAAAAATCAATTAAATTCGATAAGCATATTAGAAGAAAATCAAATAGTTAGAGACTGAGTTACATGAGATTATATAGTTCTGAATATATTAGAAAAATTTGATAAAACTTATGTTTGAAAAATAGATATAAAAGAAGGTAAAATAGTATGATTTAATAATTATGATATAAAAAATAATCTATCAGAAACTAAAGAAGAAGTTCTAAAATATATAATAGAAAAAAATCAAATAAATCAATGAAATAATAGTTACATTATCCCCTTTAATATAGATTTTAAAAATATAAAAATAGAAGTAGCAAAAATATGAACAAAAAAAGATCTTTTAAACCTATGTTATAAAAATATATATGAATATGCTTCAAAATCACATATTGACTCTCTAAGCACTAAATGATTCACTAAGAAAACTATGCAAAACCTACTTGAAACATTATGATATAAACAAATAAATAAAAATATTATATTTGAGTGTAATGATATATCACATATATCCTGAAATCATACAGTAGCTAGCCGTAGTATTATAGAAAATTGAAAAAGTAATACATCAAAATATAAAAAATACAGAATAAAAACTCTTAGTGAATGAAAGATAGATGACTTTAATTCAATGAGAGAAGTAATGACTAGAAGATTAAAAGAAATAGAAAAACTTCAAAATATCCCTGATTTAATTATAATAGACTGATGAAAGGGACAATTAAGTAGCGTTGTTGAAATAATTAATAATTGGAATCCCCCTGCCTTATCAGGCAGCCCCCTTATTAAGGGGGAAAATAAAATACAAGTAGTATGAATAGCAAAAAAAGAAGAAGAATTATTTATATACAAGTCTCCCCTGCTAGGGGGAGATTTAGAGGGAGAATTTAAAAAAATAATATTAAATAAAGATAGTAATGAATTAAGATTAGTGCAAAAAATCAGAGATGAAGCTCATAGATTTGCTATAACATTTAATAGAGATTCTAGAATCAAAGCTATGAAAAAAAATATATTAGAAGAATTACCTTGATTTTGACCAATAACAAGAAAAAAAATATTGAAAAAATATTGAAATATAGAAAAACTTAAAGATATAGATATAAAAGAATTAGAATCTATGTTAAATAAAACTCAGATAGAAACATTAGAAAATCATGGAATAATATAAAAACTTTACAAAACCATTTTTTTAAATAATATAGCTATAATAATAATTTACTAATTTTTTTGTATGAAAGATATCATAAAAAAATATAAAAACCATAAAATAATTTCTAATATTAAGATAGTATTAGCCAGTTTAACACTAGCTGTACTTGTAAATTTTTTCTTACTTGATTGAACTATTATCCAAAATAATATAAAAACAAGTATATTAGATACAAAAACTGTTACATCTCATGAAGAGAAAGCAGATATATATCTAGAAAAAATAAATAATGATATATATTTGAAACTTTCAAAAAATATTAATTTTGTAAAGACTATTTCTCTAAGCTTTGCATACAATCCTGAAAACTTAAATATAGAAGATATAACTTCTCAATATTGAGATATAGATTTAATATCAAATACACCTTGAATAACACAAGTAATTTTAAATATTGAAAAAGATATTAATTTAAGATGAGGTGGTGATATAATAAAAATAAATGCAAATAAGAAATTAAATACAAGTGAAAATTTAAATATAATAAATGCTAATTTTTCAGATAAAAATGAAAAATTCTACTTATTAACAACTTCATCAATTACTTTTTAAGCCCTCCTTATATAGGAGGTATTTTTTATACAATAATAATGTTAATATGATTTTTGATACACATTGTCATCCTTACCTAAATAAAGTAAAAAACTGAGAACAAACAATAAAAGATTTTTTTGATAATGGATGAAAATATATAAATATAATATGAACAAATATAAAAACAAGTAAAAAAGCTTTAGAATTAGCAAATAAATATAACTGAGTACATGTTAGTCTATGAATTCATCCTTGTGATATAGTTGATCTTGATTTAGAAAAAACAATGTTAGAACTAGAGAATCTTTATCTAAAAAATAAGGATAAAGTAGTAGCAATATGAGAATGTGGCCTGGATTATTATTGGTTAGAAAAAGATGAAAAAATCAATAAATTAGATCGTATTTATAGAGAGAAAGTTATTAATCTTAAAAAAGACTTTCAAAAAATATTTTTTAAGGCACATATATTATTAGCTAAAGAATATAATTTACCTCTAATAATTCATAACAGAGAATCAAAAGATGATGTTTTAGAAATATTAAAAGAAATTTGATATAAAAATTTTATATTTCACTGTTATTCTGAAAATTTGGAATATGCTAATAAATTAATTAAATTTGCGCCAGAGTGCAAAATTAGCTTCTCTGGTATTGTAACCTTTAATTCAGCTAAAGGAGTACAAAAAACTGCTAAGAATATTGATTTAAAACATATTTTAGCTGAGACAGATTCACCATATTTAACACCTGCTCCATTTAGATGAAAAGAAGAAAATGAACCCTATTTTACAAAATATGTAGTTGAAAAAATTGCAGAACTAAGATGAGAAAAATGTAGTGAGAAAATATTTAAAAATTCATTAGAAATTTTTAAATTAGACAAGCAATAAAAAATAATTATAATATTTTAAATTTAAATATTATAATTATTTTTTATGCAATTAAAGAGTTTTCCTGAACAATTGATTCCACATATTGATACAAAACTTCCATTTTGATATACAGAAAACACAAAAAAACAGGTAGAAGAAATATTAAAAAATTGAATAAATGATCAAGCACCTAAAAGAACAGTTGTAGAATGAATAACTATTGATTGAGTTGAAAGTTTGGATTTGGATGATGGTATATGGGCTGAAACGAGAAAAGATTGATGATATACCATATTTATATCAATAGCTGATCCTACAGAATATATTGATATATTATCACCTATTGATTTAGATGCTATGAATAAAGCTACTAGTATTTACTTAAAAGATGATACTATTTTTATGTTACCTAGAGAATTAGCAACTGATTTAGTATCTTTAAATCATAATACAACTAGACTTAGTCAAACAGTACAAATAGATTATGATGATCAAATGAATGTAGTAAATTCAAATTTTTATGAATCAAAATTTTATAACAAATACAGATTTGATTATTCAAGCTTTCGTGATCAATATTTCTCAGAATGATACGAATTCCATTCACAATTAAGATTACTAGACAAACTAGCTCAAAAACTAAGAAAAAAACGACTAGCAAAATGAATACTAACAGAATTTGATGACGCTGAAAGAGGGATGTGAAATAAATTTCCTTCTTGAAAAAATATAGCATCTAGGTTAATTGAAGAATTAATGGTTTCTGCTAATATACAAACATCCATCTTTCAACAAAAAAACTATCCAGAATATTCCATACATAGAAATCATATGCCAGAGCTAGAATGATCTGATTTTTGTCCAACAGAACTTGAAAGAGCTTTTTATTCAAACAAAATGATGTTTCATTTTTGATTAAAAGAACATTGTTATACACATTTCACATCGCCTATGAGGAGATATTTTGATTTTGTACTTCATAGACAACTGAAATCACATTTAAGATGAGATGAATTTAATTATAATCAAGAAGACTTAAAATTAATAGTTAATAGATATTTAAATCAACAATTAAATAAAGTATATTTCCTTGAGAAATCATACCATTTTGAAAATAGAGTTAAAAGCAAATATAAAAAAGTAAAGACTAAAACAAATAATAATTTAAAATTAAAAGACATAAAAGAAAATCTACAATATGGCGTAAAGCAATGATTAAAACTACCAAAAGAAGTAAGACATGAGATAATAGATATAATAAATGGTGATACTATAAAATGAGACTGGATGCGGATTATTGGAACATATATACTTAGTAATGAAAGTGAAATAATAGAAGCTTTAAAGCATAGACTTCTTTATTCATGAGATTGAAAATGAAAATATAGAAATGTTTTAAATGCAATTGCTACAACAAAATTAACCAAAAGAAAAAATGATAGTATATTTACTATCAGAGAAAAAAATAAAAAAATATATATTTTTATAAATAACAGGTTAGTTGTCAGATGATGTTTAACCGCAAAAGATGCATTGTTAGAACTATTTGATTACTCATTAGAAAAACTAAAAAATAGATAAGAAATTCTCTTATCTATTTTTTTGATTTTTAAGGATTTTCACATGTTTCAACTGAAGAGGTATAATTAGTTGAATTTGTTGGAGTACAAGATAATATATTCCAATTTTGTTCAAATTCTGGACGAGCATCCATTTCTGTAATATTACAAGTAGTTGTGATTTGTGTTCAAGAAACAATACCTCAAGTTGAATTACAATGCCCAGCTACACCTAATCAATCACACTCATAAGTTGCATTAAAACTTACTATAAGCATTGGTAACGTTCATGTTTTATATATAGGAGTACATGATTTCATAGACCATTCAGATGCATTAACTCATAATTCATTTGCTAGTCTATTAACATCACAATATGCTACTTCTGCACAGAAAGGAGCTCAAGTAGCCTTATTTTTAGTACATACGTTGTAACCTTGCAAAGTATCTACAGTCTGACTAGTTGTTGTACAACAACTTTGAGTATTACAACTCTGACTACTTGATCAACTACATGTTTCTGTACATGATTGACTTGAGCTTCAACTACATGATTCTGTACAACTTGTTGATGTAGTTGGTTTTGTTCAAGTACAATAAGAGTCAGAATATGTTATACCATCAGTTCATTTACAAGTAACAGTTCTTGTTTGAGTTCCACTTGTTCCATTACATGTTCTGTATTGAGTTCCACTTGTTCCATTACATGTTCTATATTGAGTTCATCAATCACAATTTGCATTACAACCTCCATAACTTGACCAATATGGACTAGCACTACAACTTCCATAACTTGACCAGCTTGGATTAGCACTACAGCTTCCATAACTTCATATATCCCAACTATATGTTATTGTTAGATTACATACATTTCCACTTTGTGTATATCAACCACTACAACTCCAACTACAGCTATTTGTTCATCATCCATTTCATATATAATAACTATTTGAAGGTTTATTTGTACATGAAATTTTATCATTATCTCATTCTGGTGAATATTCTGTAACCGCTACAGTACTACATACTCACTCACTTGATTCATACAATCAAGCTCAACATAATTCTACATAAGTTGTTACACAATTATTAGTCCCATCTCAGTCTGTTATATAACTATAATCCCTACTTGTATTATCTTCATTATTTGTACATAATACTTTTTCATTATTATTATTTGCTGAATAATTTCATACTCATACTGCACTACATGTTCAATCACTACTTTCATATTCATCTATTCAACACAAATCTGTATAATCTGCTGTACATGCATCTGTTCATCATCCACTACTTGTATATATATAATCTCTACTTAATGTATCTGTACTTGTTGTACACTCACTTCTTGTTTCTGATCAATTTAATGAATAATACCCATTTCATACTGCTATACAGCTTGTATTATTTGTACTATAATAATCTTCAGCACATCATGTCACCTCACATGCATTCCAATCATTTATAGCACTATTCCATGTTTGTAATCATGTTCCGTTTGTTATACTACATACTTGACCATCTGGTTTACATTCTCCATTCTCTTCTGTGTGGT
>Ga0233435_1003892_pt1 | contig 10968 bp, 10 predicted proteins | sample SI_122_August201_3_FD_182735 | JGI IMG/M metagenome (GOLD analysis project Ga0233435, IMG submission 182735) | Seawater microbial communities from Saanich Inlet, British Columbia, Canada - SI_122_August2016_135_MG | ecosystem: Environmental > Aquatic > Marine > Inlet | place: Canada: British... | reverse complement strand
TCAGCAGCCTCGTGAGCAACCATGGTAGATGTGATCAACGGTCTCGTCGATTTAGCTCACGAGGCTGCTGAGCAACCGATGATGTCACGCACACACGGGCAGCCTGCCTCTCCAACAACCGTTGGCAAAGAAGTTGCTAATACTGTCTTCCGCCTGCAGCGCCAACTCGCGCAATTCGATGACATTAAAAGCCTAGGCAAAATAAATGGTGCGGTTGGTAACTACAATGCACACCTCAGCGCTTACCCAGAAGTGGATTGGGTCAGTACCGCGAAAAACTTTATTGAAGACTTTGATATTGAGTTTAACCCGTACACCATTCAAATCGAGCCACATGATTACATTGCCGAGATGTTTGATTGCGTTGGCCGCTTTAACCAAATCACGACAGATTTTTGCCGTGACATTTGGGGTTATATTTCACTTAACTACTTCAAACAAAAAACGGTTGCCGGTGAGATTGGTTCTTCAACCATGCCACACAAAGTGAACCCAATTGACTTTGAAAATGCGGAAGGTAATTTTGGCATCGCCAATGCGTTGTTTGATCACATCGGAAGCAAACTGCAAATTTCACGCTGGCAACGAGATTTAACTGACTCAACAGTATTGAGAAATTTAGGCGTTGGCTTTGCCCACAGCTTAATAGGATACAAGTCGTGTTTACGTGGCATGAATAAATTATTGGTTAACCCCGACGTGCTCAATGCCGACTTAGATGCTAACTGGGCTGTACTTGCAGAACCCATCCAAACAGTTATGCGCCGATACGCAATTGAAAAGCCTTATGAGAAACTTAAAGAGCTAACGCGTGGTAAAGCCATTGACCAGGAAGGCATTCAGGTGTTCATTAAAACACTGGATATACCAGATAGCGCCAAAGAAGCACTGGGGAAAATGACGCCGGCTAATTACATTGGTAATGCCATAGAGCAGGCTAAGCAAATACAAAAATCGGTTTAACATGTACGGGGCACATCTTTGTCATAAAAGCGTGCCCTGTAATACCCTATAGCGAGGGTAGGCCGATAAAACTCTCCCTTAATCCTGCAAGGCATTTTAAAACGCTATAAAGACTGTAAACATGCCTTCAAAGCAGGTTGTGCAAAAGGCTTAGACAAAAAACCAACAGCGCCTACGGATGTCGCTTTTACCTTGTCCTCTTCACGTCGTAACGTTGTATAGATAATCACAGGCAAATGACTGGTTTTTTCTTTACCCAGTAATTGTTCAGTCGTCTCATAACCATCAATCCCTGGCATCATAACATCCATAAAAACGTAATCAGGTAATTGGTCTGCTTTTGCAAGATACAGCAAAGCATCCTCACCAGAGTTAACGCCATGAGCTTGTATATCCAACCCGTGTAAACTTCTTTTTAAAATTTCTACAGCAGTAGGTGCATCATCGACGATCAGAGCTTGCTTCATATTAAGTACCAGTACGTCCATTAATGAAAGGCGCGAGAACATTCATTAGAAGTTACTGTAATTTCACTCACAATACAATTCAAAAATTTAAAATTTATTTAAAAATCTCAAGTACTTAACTTAACCAAAAAAACGGAATTAATATAGGTACGCAGGTTTTTGTAGCAGACGAGATTGTTGATTACAGCAGAAATAACTGACAAGTATTGACAGTAGTGACAATGAGTAAACGCCTGACAAAACAGCAGTAGTAGAAACAAAAAATAATGTTAGTTATACTCTAAAAAACAATAAAATTGAGAAACAATGAGCAACTACACGACATTTGAAGAACAAGTCAACTACGGGCTAGAACAAATAGACTCAGAACGTACCGTCGAAATGAAACTGAAAGACATTGTCCTTCTCCACCAAATGGTTGGCGAAATGATTGATTTTTTTCAACAACCAAGACACTACCCCGATGTCGACGATGTGCATCAACTCATGGGTGACAATGACCAAGGTGCGCTCAGGATGATGAAAGAAGCTTATACCACCATTCTTCAAGATGCATTACCTGCTGATATTCACCAAGAATTTGCAGAAAATGAGACGTTTGATAACCCAAACCCTCCCTACTACAACTTGGATTATTAACCTAAATACTATTAATGAAGTCGCTTCAGAACGGCAACCATGTGTAGAGAAATACGCTCCATCTCGATAATAAAATTATTCACTTTTGCGGTAAAATGGTTGTAAAACGTCAGTGATAACATGGCGATGACCATACCAATTGCTGTCGTCACTAACGCTTCTGAAATACCATTAGCCAACAAGTTAGCATCAACAGAGATGTTCTCACCTAAAGATGCAAACACAGCAATCATCCCTAATACAGTACCAAATAGCCCCATCAATGGTGCAACACTTGCTATGGTGCCTAACAGCGTTAAGTAACGTCTGATTTTAGGAATCTGCTGGCGCCCTACTTCTTCTAGCACTTCTTTTAACTCAGCTTCGCTCTTATGATGGTTAAGTAAACCGGCCAGAATAACATCTGCCATAGGCAATGAATTTTGCTTACAAAATGCAGTTGCCTCAGGAATATTACCTTCCAGTAAAATGCGCTCAATTTTATCTACCACCAGGGTATTAATCACCTTACACTCACGTAATGCACGTGCTTTCAAAATAATGATGATAATGCTTGCAACCAGCATCGCAGCTAAAGGGTAGACTAAAATGCCCCCACTTTGCAGCATGTTTAATGTTGATTCCATAATATTTTTGCTCACCTTGGTAGTAAAACGATTTCAATTCTTCTATTTAATTTTCGGCCTTGCTCTGTGCCGTTATCCGCAATGGGTTGATGAAACCCATAACCTGCAGCAGAAAGTTGATCCGACTCAATCCCGATTTCATCCTGGAAATAGCGGACAACACTCACCGCTCTGTAGGAGCTTAAACCCCAGTTATCTTGGTATCTAGAACGACTTCCAGTGCCTAGAGGTACGTTATCGGTATGCCCACCGACCTGTATCGACATGTTGCCAATTTTATCTTTTAGAATTCGTCCCACTTTTTCTAATACCAACAATCCCCGGTCTTTTATCCCCGAGTGACCTGAATCAAATAACACATTATCGGGCAAGTTAATGATGATTCGATCTTGTTTACGCTGCAAACCCAAGTCTTCATCAATGGATAAACGCTTAAAATTTTGATCTAACGTAGCCAGAGTGAGCTGTAACTCTTTTATTGAGGCTTCATTATCTGCCACTAAGGTGCGATATTTTTGTGAAATAGTTTGCTCTTGGTTAAGCTGTTTTTTTAATTCTGCGGCTAATTTTAACGCCAGATTATAATCAGTGATATATTTTTGTTTTTCTTTATCAAGTTGCTCAATATTCGTTTTTTGCTGAATCAACGCGACAGATTGCTCCGAAATAGACTCTGATTGTTGCCGTATTTGTTGGTTTAAAGTACTGGTCGTTTCTTTTAATTGGTTGATCGACTGATTGAGAGATACCACCATTGCATCTAATGCGTGTATTTTATCATTCTTGGTATCAACAACAGCTTGAGAGGACAATAACGCACGCTGCTCCCCTGTGAGCTTGGATGTTAATACGGCAACGGCCTGTTGTTCATTGGTTATTTTCGCTTTAAGGTCTGCCTGGTACTCTTTAAAGTATTCCAGTTTATTTTGGAAATATTCAATCGCCAGTTGGTTCTTCTCAATTTCAGAATCTTTTGTAGAAATAGCACGGCCACTGTCTTTTAACGATGACTTTAGCTGCTGTACATTCTGTACTTGTTTTATTTGCTCTAATTTAGATTGCTCAATCGCAAGCTCTAAATTTATTTTATCAAATCGATATTGCTCGACCTGAGTGGCTAATACTGATTTGTCTTGCTTATAGCTGGCCAAAGAATCCTTAAGCTCAGCTAAATGCTCAGGTTTTATAAAAGAAGTACTGACAGCAAAAAACAACACCAGTAAAAACACCACGTCTATCAATGGCGTTAAATCTAAAGTGAGTTTGTCAGCTGGCTGTATTTTCTCTAACCTCATGAGCTTACACGCCGTTCTAAGCGACTTAAGCGCTGCCATATAGGGTCAGATTCTTTTTTGAACCGTATATCACGCTCTAATAAAAATGCCAGGTTCTTTAGCGCGATAATAAAGTTAGGTTCACGCTGCAGGCAAGTTCTGAACATCTCAATGGCTTCAACTGGGTCAGTTTCCCGCAAATCAAAACCTTTACAAGAAAATTGCATTTTAGTCCCGCCTAACGTTAGCGTATCGCCAAAATTAAGGGGTTTACGTACAATTTTTTGATCGTTATGAAGTAGATTAGCACCAGTGTCTTTAAGTAAAATGATAAAAATATGATATTCATATCGGAGTTTCGCGTGTACGTCACTGACCAATTCATCACTCAACAAAATGGTGTTCTCTTTTGCCCTACCGATGTTACAGGTTGTAAAAGGCAAATAATAAACCGCCCCTATATCTGGCCCCGAAATCACTTTCAAGAAAGGTAAACTCTCGTAATACTCTTCTGCCATTTCAAATGCAAAATCTGGTTTTTTACGACGTGATGTGTGTGGGAATTGAATAATAGGTGAGCCATTTTCTTGAAAGGGCACAACGCCTGCTAAACGATTTGAAAACAAGCTGAACTGATCCCCTGACGCAAGATCTTCAAGGCCTGAAGCCTCCGCCACTTTAACAAGGTAAGGTACAAGCGTATTATCATGTCGCTTCACTAAGCCATAGTAATAACTCGAACCTCGAAAGGTCGTTTCTTGCTTTTCCATGAGCGTATAAAGCTCATCCGTTTCAAACTGCTCTATAAATGCATGCTCTGTGAGCTCGTGCATTTTTGTTTGCATACGGGTGATTTGAGCCTGGGTTGAAATGAAAAATTGCTCTCTATCATTTTGCTTTTGGCCTAATTCTTCACGAGACTCCTGCCATTGCTCACGATAACTGCCTAATTTTTTGATTAGGCGAATCAAAAGCACAAACAAGCCGATACTTGTCACCGCTCCCACTAGGGCGAACCATGCAGGCACCCCTGCATTTAGAATGTTAATTATCCAATCCATTGGATGTGACCTATTCCGATATATATTAACTATTCATTATATTACGGGCAGGAGATCAAAATCAATGATTTATAGTATTTCATGCTTTTTTTAAGCCTTCACAGCAAGCGAGAAAATAGGGCAATCTTGTTAAAACAAAATGTTCATAGTATTACAAACTGTAGTATTGAGAGGGTTCTAAGCAATAGGGTATGCTACGCGACACCACGCGAACTAATGCCACCGCCTGGAAAAGGCAAACACACTAAAGTTGACCCAATAACGGCAGAAAATTGCCGTTATTACCCTGTTACATCTTTAAGTATCGGTACTGCTTCTTGCTTTTTATCATCCGACGCTTGGTAAATAGACACTGCTTGCTCAACATTTTGCTTTTTAATGCTGCCTGGTAAATCAGGTGTCTGCATCATCATTCTAATCACCCCAGCAAAAAGATTATCATCTGTCACCTGCCTGTTAAAAGGCTGAGGGTCTTCATCAAAAAATGCTGCCCAGTCTTCATCTTCTTCAAAAGAGGTGGTATCAGCGCCAGCAACAGACTGAGCCTGATTAACAACCGGTGCGTCAGGCGTACCCGGCTCTTCATCAAAAGAATTCATGAAGTGCTCACTGATTGTCGAACCACTCTCTCGTCGCACAATCGTGTCAACAGAAGAGCTAACTAACCCAGACACACCACCAAACAACGCACCACCAATCACTCTAGGCGCGTCCCCCAGCTCATCTCCGGTGATTTTTTGATAAATTGTTGAAACAACAGGTATATGTTGTAGCGGATTGATAATATCGAGTAAATCGGCAAACGTGAAACCGTCTTCACCCCAAACGCTATCACTGTTATCTTCCTGGGCGGAAGTTTGGCTAGGCTGTTGCACTTGTTTAATGGCAGCTTGCTGAATTGAATCAACACTCATAATTTTCTCCTTCGAACCGTAACAGCATTTACGGTGCAATTCTTGAGCCAACCTACTGAGTGATGCTAAAAAGGAACTCTAACGCACATTTCTGCTCCAATGAGGCATACCATAAATGGTTGCCATGTCGTGAAATGGACATCATGTACTTTGTTTGTAATGCCTCACAAGTTACTGTTTTTCCGCATAAATAAGATGAACATGTTGCAGACTAAAAAAATCACAGAATCTAAAAATTGCCTTATTTACCAATATCTTGCAGAATCTACACGGCATAACATATAGGGCTTAGATATAAATTTGGCGGTTGTGTCGAAAGATTGACCTATAATGTATAGCAATATTCCTTTTATTAGATGATAGAAAGGCCACACACTTGATGAAATTAATGCTCCCGATATATCTTGCCTTTGCACTATGCGGTTCGACCGCTTTTGCAGAACATATAGAGGTTAAAGACCACTTCAAGATTTTATCCCCTGAGAAAGAACATTTAAAAACCAATACTGATGTCGTTGAATACCTTGTTCTTCAGCATTACCGGAATTTAGAATTTGATAACCGCCTATCCTCACTTGTTTTTGACAGATACATCAAAGAACTCGATAAAAATCATTACTATTTCATTGAGTCAGACATAAAACAATTCGAAAAATTTAGGTTTGAACTGGACGAAGCACTGACGACTGCCAACTTAGACACGGCATTTTTGATTTTCAATCGATTCCAGCGCCGGCACATAGAGCGTTTAGCTTACATCATTAACACCATCGATCATCAAATTGAAAACCTGGACTTCACCAAAGAGGAATCTCTTGAGGTTGACCGTGAAAATTCTCTTTGGGCCAAAAACACAGCAGAGCTCGATACTCTGTGGCGTAGAAACCTAAAAAACACCGTTTTAAATAAAAAGCTCAACGACAAGCCAATAAAGGAAATTAAAGACGCTTTATTAAAACGCTACAAAAGTCAGCTCAATCGAGTTAGTCAAACCAAACCAGAAGATGCTTTTAGAATTTACATGAAAGCGTTAACCCAAACATTTGACCCGCATTCAGAGTACTTTTCACCTCGTGCATCTGAAAATTTCAACATTCACATGAGCTTGTCTCTTGAAGGCATTGGCGCGGTACTGACCAGTGATAACGAATACACCAAAGTCGTACGACTCATTGCTAAAGGCCCTGCTGACAAAGGGGGCCAATTAAAGCCAGGCGACAAAATCACAGGGGTCGCCCAGGGTAATAGTGATTTTATCAGTGTTATTGGTTCTAGGCTTGATGATGTTGTTGCTAAAATTAGAGGCCCTAAAGGCACAACCGTTCGCTTAGAAGTCATCTCTGGCAAATTCACCGATGGCAGAAGTCACATTGTGAGCATTAAGCGTGACAAAGTGAAGCTTGAAGATAAAGAAGCCAAAAAAGAAATTCTTGAAGTCACTGCTAACAACCGTGTTTATAAGATTGGCGTCATTGACCTTCCGACCTTCTACATCGACTTTGAAGGTTCTAAACGTGGCGACCCTAACTATAAAAGCACCACTCGCGATGTTAAAAAGCTCATTCAAGAACTCAAAAACGAACATGTTGATGGCATCGTGATTGATTTAAGGAATAATGGTGGCGGTTCTTTACAAGAAGCGAATCAGTTAGTGGGTTTATTCATTAAAAAAGGGCCAACAGTACAGATTCGTGACTACCGCAGCGCTATTGGCAGCCTTGAAGACAAAGATAACGACATTTTCTATACCGGCCCAATGGCTGTTTTAGTTAACCGTTTAAGCGCTTCAGCCTCTGAGATTTTTGCAGGCGCCATTCAAGACTATAAACGTGGCATTATTATTGGCTCTCAAACCTTTGGTAAAGGCACTGTGCAAGCATTGCTTTCCATGAATAAAGGTCAGTTAAAAATTACTCATGCAATGTTCTTTAGAGTCTCTGGTGCCAGCACACAGAACCGCGGTGTCATACCTGATGTTGTTTTCCCTACCCGTTTTGATAAAGAAGACATTGGTGAAAGCGCACTCCCAAGAGCGCTACCTTGGAGCAAAATTCCACCGGCAAAACACGTTTTGTTCCCAGACTTCGCGTCTTATTTACCAACACTTAGGGACAACCACCAAAACCGTGTCAAAAATGACCCTGCCTTTAATTTATTAATTGAAGAGATCGAGAAGTTACGTCAACTTAAAGAGAAAAAAGAGATCTCCTTAAATGAATCTGTCAGACGAAAAGAACGTACTGAGAATGATGCATGGCAACTTTCTTTAGAAAACAAAAAGCGCAAACTGCTAGGCAAAGCGCCTTTAAAAGAGCTAGAAAAGAAAGATGACGATGACATTGCAAAAGAAGAAGATGATGATAAGGACAAGCTTGACCCTATTCTCACTGAAACAGGCAATGTCATGGTTGATTTAATCCAAAAAATCGACAAGCATTAATAAAAAAGGCGCATGATCAACCTCATGCGCCTTTGTTAACTGACTTAAGCATTAAATCAAAACAAGTTGTAGTCTATCGGCTTAAAATAAATGGCAACAGGATAACCGTTCTCTAAGCCTGTCATTAAATTAACATGCCGATTATCCGCTAATGGCAATCTCTTACTCACCCGCATTGGTATACCTGCATAGACATTTGCAGGGTACTCAAACAATATTTCACCGAGCACCTCAGTACGTTTATCCGCTTTACTCATATCGCTCCTCTACCCACGTTCAGATCTGCTTCTCACTTTATAGATTTGAAAATTTACTGATGTGATCTGGTCGACAGTTTATAAAAACAATCAATTTAGCTTATATTAAGACAGGCTGAACTTCAGTGTTACCATTGACTTAACGTCTGTTTTTTTCGATACTGCATCACTTACCTAACAAACAGTTTTTGCCCATGAAATTAGAAACTTACTACTCCCGTCTGAATGATCAGATTGAGTTCACCCGTGAACAAGCAAGTGACTTTGCCAAAACCATCGCGGGTGATTTCAACCCAATACATGATCCTGATGCTAAACGTTTTTGTGTTCCTGGGGACTTACTCTTTGCTGTCATGCTCAAGCACTTTGGCATCAGCCAACGAATGACCTTCACTTTTTCAGGCATGGTAGACGGTGGCGTTAGCTTATCGTTTGATCAACATGGCGAACAGAACATTGATTTGATCGACGACAAAAACAAAAAATATATCTCTGTCAAACGAGAAGGTGAACTTTGCGATAAAGATGAAGTTATTGAAGCGCTCACCAAGTGCTATGTTAAATTTTCAGGAAAAACGTTCCCTCATATTCTCGTCCCACTCATGAAAGCCAATAACGTCATGATCAACCCAAAACGTCCACTGGTAATTTATGAAAACATGTTTATTGACCTAGTCCAGTGTAGTACCAGTGCGGTTGCACTTGAGTTGGATACTGAGAATACAAAACTTGAAACGAATGGCAAACGTGGCACTGTCACCTTAGCTTTCGCACTTAAAGATATCGATGGTAAAACAGTTGGAAATGGTGAAAAGCACATGGTTCTGAGTGGTCTACAACCATTTCAGCAATCAGAGATGGATGCACTTATTGATGAATTTGAGGCGAGAAAAGCCAACTATTAATGGACTGATGTTTATGTAAAATACTATAGTGCACCTATCCCATTCAGACTGCACGTATATACTACCTACGCTGTATCACCTTTAAACCATCATAATTACCATCCACAGGCACACTATAGCCATGAATATGCTTTGCAGTCGCTATAAAGTGATCCTCATACCATAACGGGACATAAGGTAAATCCGCAAACAGTATGGCCTGAATCTCCTGGTAATACGCAGCCTTCTCCGTTAAAACCTCTGCAGAAAGTGCCTTTTTAATCAAACCGTCCACAGTCTCATTATGATAATGACCTCGATTTGCCCCTTTATTATCTGGCGTATTTTTTGAATCAAAAACATATTCAAAAATATCCGGTGTTTTAATACCTACCCATGACAAGGAATACATTTGGAAGTTGCCCTTTTTAATGTCCGCAAAAAAAGTACCAAAATCATAAGTGCGAACATCAAGCTCTATTCCGACTTTAGATAACTGATTTTGAATGACGGTTGCTATTCGCACTCGAAGCGGATTCGTTGATGTTTTATAAGTCAGTTGTAGTGGGTTTTGCTTGTCATAGCCCAGAGACTTTAATAACTCAATGGCTTTATTTGGGTCATGCTCATACTGACCGAGTGTGTTATTTGCCGCCCAATGATCTGCAGGAAAAAATGCATTTGCCGGTCTCGCGGCATTATTTAACAAATATTTGATGATGGCTCTGCGGTCAATCGCATAGGCAATCGCTTGCCTAATGCCAAGATTCCCCGTTAAAGGGTCTTTCAGATTAAAACCAACATATGAAAAGTTACTGCCTGTAAAGGGCGTCACGTCCAAACTATCTTGTTTCTTAAGGAAGCCAACCAGCTCTTTTGGCAGATCATTCTGCAATAAATCAATTTCACCACGGACTAACTTCAGCACCCTCACAGACGGGTCTTTGGTTTTAATAAACGTTAAAACCAAGTCATCACTTATTCGCTGTAGTGTTAACTTTCCATCTTTAGGCCACTCAATAAATTTAAAAACACCGGACCCTACAGGTTGTTGTGAAAATGGGTGACCAGCATCCATTAAACTTTTTGGAAGGATTCCTACGCCAAGATAGGCTGGAAATAATGGGTCAACATAGTGCAAATTGAAATCGAGTGTATTTTCATCAATAACCTTAAAAGAGTGAATCCGTTTTGCTAGCGTACCCCGATGCGGAGAACCATTACTCTTATCTAGAATAAAGTTGAATGTTGCAGCAACATCAGCAGAGGTTAACCTCTCACCATTATGAAATAAACGCCCAGATTCTTTTAGCGTAAAACGATACTCTTTTGGCGAGAGCATTGTCCACTGAGCCAAATCTGCAACGGGTTTATAATTCTTATCGAAGCTGACAAGCTGCCTGTAAAGCAGCCGATTTACGCGGCTAGATGTGGCATCGGTAG
>Ga0233435_1003888_pt1 | contig 10977 bp, 7 predicted proteins | sample SI_122_August201_3_FD_182735 | JGI IMG/M metagenome (GOLD analysis project Ga0233435, IMG submission 182735) | Seawater microbial communities from Saanich Inlet, British Columbia, Canada - SI_122_August2016_135_MG | ecosystem: Environmental > Aquatic > Marine > Inlet | place: Canada: British... | reverse complement strand
GGTCGATTATCCAGGAGCGGTTTCGGCGGGAAAGATCGTCAGCCCAGCCGAATATGCCGAGATGGTCGAGTTCAGCCGGTCGGTCGGGGAGCGGATCTCCGTTCTTCCGGCGACGCCGGCTAAGCCGGTGCTCGCGAGGCAGGCTGAGGAGCTGAACCGCGCGGTCGCTGCGAAGGATTCGGCGGACCGGGTGGGCGGGATTGCTCGCGCGCTCGGCCGCGACCTGCTGCGAGCCTATCCGGTGCCGTTGGCTCCCTCGACGCTGCCCGATCTGTCGCGGGCAGCCTCAATATATCGGCAACAATGTGCGGCTTGTCACGGGCTGGCCGGGCGAGGAGACGGCCCGAGTGCGGCGGGCCTGGATCCGCCGCCGGTCGCATTCACGAACTTGGCGAGAGCCCGAGAGCGCAGCGTCTTCAGTCTCTATCAGGTCATCAATCAAGGCCTCGACGGAACGGCGATGTCGAGCTTCGCGCATCTCGACACTGCCGACCAATGGGCGTTGGCCTTCCATGTCGGCGCCTTCGCGTTCTCAGAAGCGGACGCGCGGCGAGGCGAAGCCCTGTGGCGCGCTGATTCGAGCCTTCGCCAACGTTTTCCTGATATGGAGGCGCTAACGCAAATCACCCCAGCGAAGCTGGCACAGGAGGTCGGCGAGGAGAGGTCTCGCGCCCTCGTCGCATTTCTCCGCCGGACGCCGGAGGGGGTGACGACTGGTTCCGGCGGTGCGCTTGATACCGCCCGAGCGCGGCTGCTCGAAAGCGTGCAGGCCTATGCGTCGGGCGATCAGGACAGGGCGTCTGACTTGGCTCTGTCGGCCTATTTGGACGGGTTCGAGCCGCTGGAACCAGTGTTGTCGGTGCGCGATGCCGGGCTGTTGGCGCGCGTCGAACGCTCGATGGGCGATCTCAGAGCCGCAATCGCCCGGGGCGCGCCGCCGGCTGACGTCGGCCGACGTGTTGATGAGCTCAACTCGCTCTTCGACGAAGCCGATGGACTTCTCGCCACACGATCGGGAAGCTGGATTTCGAGTTTTGTCGGCGCCCTGATGATATTGTTGCGCGAGGGTCTGGAGGCACTGCTGATCATCGTGGCGATGGTGGCGTTCTTGCGCAAAGCCGATCGAAATGAAGTGCTTCCGTATGTGCATGGAGGCTGGCTCGCCGCGTTGGTCGCGGGTGTCGCAACCTGGTTCGCCGCCACCCGACTGATCGCCATCAGCGGTGCGAGTCGGGAGCTGACGGAGGGATTCGGTTCCCTGCTTGCGGCGGCGGTGCTCGTATCCGTCGGGGTGTGGATGCACGGGAAGGGCCAGGCCGGAGCCTGGCAAAGGTACGTCAAGGAAAGACTGGCGAGCGCCTTATCCCGCAGGTCGGCTTGGTTCCTGTTCCTGCTGGCGTTCGTTGTGGTCTACCGCGAGGCCTTCGAGACGATACTTTTCCTGACCGCGCTCTGGGCGGAAGGCGGGGCGACGGGCATACTGGCAGGTGTCGGAACAGCCGCGATGATCCTGGCCATCGTCGCCATGGCGCTGCTTCGTTACAGCCGCCGCCTGCCGATCGCGGAATTCTTCAAGCTAAGTTCGCTGCTCATTGCGGCTTTGGCGATTGTGCTCGCAGGCAAGGGCGTCGCGGGACTGCAGGAAGCCGGACTGCTCGGCGTGTGGCCTCTGGAGGGACTTCCACGCGTCGCAATGCTTGGGATCTACCCAACGCGAGAAGGCCTGTTCGGCCAAATCGCGACACTGGCGGTGTTGTTGGTCGGCTACTGGTTCTACGGTCGAATTGAAGCGCGCAAGGCGCATCCGGCGGCGATCTAGCCGATCCAAAGATGCATGCAGGCCTCGACGGCCGATACCTAGCAACCAAATCGCTTGACCCTGTAGCGACTACAGGAAGTAGCATCCTGACGCTGAGGAGAGATGCGATGATGTCGAGCCGTTCTGAAAGCGAGGGTGCGCCGTTTACGCCTGCGGCGGGCGTCCATTGGCTAACGCCATTCTATGATTTGGGCGTCGCGGTCTTGACCCGAGAGAGCCACTGGCGGAACCGATTAGTGGCGCAGGTGCGACCGTCGCCGGACGACGTGATCGCCGATCTTGGATGCGGCACAGGATCGCTGCTCGTTAAGCTGGGGATGGCTGCCCGAGGGGTGAAGCTGGTCGGCATCGATCCCGATCCGACCGTGCTGGATCGGGCTCGTGCGAAGACCAGGCGTGCGGGAGTTGCGGTGGACCTGATTGAAGGATTCGCGCGCGACGCCAGTTCACTGCTGCGCGGTCGGGCGGTGACGAAGATCGTGTCGAGCCTCGTGTTCCACCAAGTGCCGTTGTCGGAAAAGTCGGCGGCGCTCGGCGCTGCGTATGAAGCCCTTCCTTCAGGCGGCGAGCTCCATATTGCCGATTATGGCCTTCAACGCACAAAGCTGATGCGGAGGCTCTTTCGGGCCACCGTGCAAAATCTCGACGGGATGGAGAATACGGAGCCGCAGGCGCGCGGCGTATTGCCGGAACTGATCCGCTCTGCCGGCTTTTCCGAGGTCGTCGAGGTCGAGGTAGTCCCAACCTCGACCGGATCGATTTCCCTGATTCGAGCTTTGCGTCTGTAATTTCTCGCGCGTCAGGCCGGCCGGTCGGTTTTGGCGGTTGCGTTGCTAGCGCTTGCCTTAATCAGACGACAAAGTTCGTGGCGCTCGGTACGCTATCGGCGATCGGGTCACTATCTCGACTTTCACGCCTGGGGCTATCACTGGCCAGCGTTCAATATTGCCGATGCTGCGATCTTGGTAGGCGCGACCCTGCTCGTCATGAGGAGTTTTGGCCGGGACGGGCGACCAGCGAAACGTGATCGGCCATCACTTCGATGATCCGGCAATCGGCGACCTTTCCGTTCGCGCAGGATCCGATCATGCGGGTCAGCTCGTCCTTCAAGCCCAGCAGCCGTGCGATGCGATCGTCGACCGCTGCGAGTTGATCTTGGGCGATCCGGCTGACTTCTTCACAGGAGGCATCGGGCATCTCCCGCAGCCCGAGCATCGTGCGAATTGTCGCGATCTCGAATCCAAGTTCGCGCGCGTGACGGATGAAGGCGAGCTGCTTAACGTCCGGTGTCCCGTATCGACGCCGCCCACTCTCCGTTCTGCCAGGCTTCGGCATTAGCCCGATCCGCTCGTAATAGCGGATCGTTTCGATATTGACCCCAGTGCGTCGGGACAAGTCTCCGATAGCGATCATCGGGGGGTTGCTCCTGTAGTGGCTACAGGAAGTACGTATAGCAAGTGGTCGGAGGTGTGTGAACCTGGGAAGGATCATGACCGAGCATGTCATAGGCCTGATCTGGGACGCCTGGCGCACACGAAGGAAGGGCGTCAGCGCAATCGCGCAACGCCAGCAGGCCCGCCTCGCCGACATGGTCGCCCATGCTCGCGCCAACTCGCCGTACTACCGTGAGCTGTACCGTGGTTTGCCGGATAGGGTCGAAAGCGCCGAGCAGCTTCCTGTCACCGACAAGAAGACATTGATGGCTCGGTTCGATGACTGGTGCGTCGATCGAGAGATAACCCTGGAAAGAGCGAAGGCGTTTGTCGAAGACCCGAACCTCATCGGCGAGCGCTTCCTCGAAAAATACACGCTGCTGACGACCTCGGGCACGACGGGGACGCGCGGAGTCTTCGTGCTCGATGACCGGAGCATGGCCGTTACCAGTGCGATGGCCTTTCGCATGCTGACAACCTGGCTCGGTGCAGGGGATTTCATTCGGATCATCGCGGGCGGAGGGCGCATGGCGATGGTCATGGCGACGGGCGGCCACTTCGCCTCGGCGGTGGCTGCGGCACGCTTGAAGAAGAGCCGAGGACGACGGCTCGAAGTGCTGTCGGTGCACATGCCTTTGCGAGAGCTCGTGACCCGGCTCAACCAGTTCCGGCCGGTGCTCCTCGCACCTTACGCGAGCATGGCTGCTCTGCTTGCGAGCGAACAGGAAGGCGGCCGTCTGCACATCAATCCAGTGTTATTGGCGCTCTCCGCCGAAGGGCTGCCGGAAGGCGAGTACGATCGAGTCGCCCGAGCATTTAGAGCAAAGGTCGGCAACAGCTACGCCGCAACCGAGTGTCCGTTCTTCAGCTACAGCTGCGAGCACGGTTGGTTGCACGTCAACAGCGACTGGGTGGTGTTTGAGCCCGTTGATGCGGATCATCGGCTGGTGCTGCCGGGCGAGCCGGCCCACACCGTGCTCATCAGCAATCTCGCCAATCGAGTGCAGCCCATTCTGCGCTACGATCTGGGCGACAGTGTCTTGCAGCAGGCCGGGCCTTGCCGGTGTGGGAATCCATTTCCATCGATCCGTGTGCAAGGGCGATCTGCCGAGGTTCTCACCTTCCGCACCGATGGCGGCGATCGAGTGACTGTCGCACCATTGGCCTTTGGCACTTTGGCCGATCGTATTCCCGGACTGCAGATGTTTCAGATCTTGCAGACCTCCCCGACGAGCCTACGCGTACGCCTGCAATCCCACGGAACTGATTTGGATCGCGTTTGGGAAGCGGTGCAGGCTGGGATCGGGCGTCTACTTGCTGAACATGGCCTCGATCACGTCGCCTTAGAGCGTGCCGCGGAACCGCCAGAACAGTCCAAGGGCGGCAAGTTTCGTCAAGTTATTCCGCTCCCGGATAAGACCCGGTCGTAGATCACCACACTCCTGGAGGCGGACCGATGATGGGGGCGGGATGATGTGGGGCATGGGCGTTTTCGGCCTCCTCGTCATCGTCGTTCTGGTGCTCGGGGCGATAGCTCTCGCCAAATACGTCTTCTCGCGGAAGTGAGCAGGGCCGTGCTTCGCCCGAGCCATCGTAACTGGCGCATCTGGCTGAGCCCAAGGGGCCTGAGCCCGGGAATCTGGCATGGCAAAATTAAAAGATCAGAAAGAGCCGCTTGCTGCAGCGCCGCCCTTGATTCTGTAGTGACTACAGGATGTAGGGTTAGCAAGAGAGTAAGAGAGCTTGGAGTCGAGTTCAATGACAACAGTGAGGGGGCCGTGATGACTGCTCATGCCGCGACGATGGGCCATTCAAGCAGGCTGCGCTTTAAAGTCGACGGCCTAGATTGCCAGAACGAGGTTCGCGCCCTTCGCGCCGCGGTGGCGCCGCTTGTCGGCGGCGACGACAAGCTGTCCTTTAATACTCAAGCCGGAGTCATGGAGGTGATATCCGAGAACGCTCCGACGATCGACGCTATTCAACGGGCGGTCGCGACGACCGGCATGCAAGCGCATTTTCTTAGGGAGCCAGCGCAGCAACCTGCATCGGCACTGCTGTTTCGGGTCGAAGGGCTCGACTGCAAGAATGAAGTCGCGACGCTCAAGCGCGAGATCGGTCCGCTGGTTGGGGGCGAGGCTTGGCTGACGTTCGACACCGCGAAGGGGTTGATGACGGTCGGGCCGCAACGACAGGCGACCATCGACGACATTATCGCCCGCGTTACCCCGACCGGCATGCGTGCTTCCCTTGTTGAGGTTGGCACGGCCGAGACGATGCTCTTTCGCGTCCACGGCCTCGACTGCAAAAACGAGGCGGCGGCCCTCGCGCGGGAACTGGGCCCGCTTGTCGGCGAGGACAACCTCGCCTTCGACACCGCTCAAGGCATGATGACCGTGGCCCCGCAGAATCGGGCGGCGCCCGACGCGATCGGGGAAGCCGTGGCTCGAACCGGCATGCGCGCCGAGCCTTGGTCTCCGCCGGCAGTCTTGCTCAGCGCGGCCGAGCGCGCCGGAGTGCCTGAAGATGCGGCGTGCATCTGTGCCGCGGAGGTGGAGGAGGCACTCAGTCCGCCGATTCCGACATGTTTGCCCGGCCAAGTCGTGTTTCGCATTCACGGCATGGACTGTGCCGACGAGATCGCGGCGTTGAAGCGCGAGGTTGGGCCGTTGGTCGGGGAAGACAAGCTCGCCTTCGATCTCCTGAACGGCCGCATGTCGATCGACGTGACGCCGGATGCGGCGCTCGAAGCCCGCATCGAGAAGGCGGTGGCTCGTGCTGGTCTACGCGCCGAGCGCTGGATCGAAGGCGACGCTAGCGAAGCCGCGCAGGCTGAAGGGCGGCGAAAGCGGGTGCAGTCGTGGCTGACAACCGCAAGCGGCGTGCTCACGGCGTTGGGCTTCGCGGTCCACGCTTGGCTCGGGGGCGGCGTCATCGCAGCCTTCGAGGCAGGCGAACACGCTTTGGCTTCGACCCCGTTGCCGAGCATGGTGCTTTACGCGGTCGCGGTGCTTTGCGCGGCGCGCTATGTCGCGCCCAAGGCGTGGCTTGCGGCCAAACGGCTTCGTCCCGACATGAATCTGCTGATGATGGTCGCGGTCGCGGGCGCCATCGGTATTGGCGCCTGGTTTGAGGCCGCTACAGTCTCGTTCTTTTTTGCACTGGCGCTGGCGCTCGAGGCTTGGAGCCTCGGTCGCGCGCGCCGGGCGGTTGCCGCCCTCATGGAACTCGCGCCGCCGACAGCGCGCGTCAAGCTCGAAGACGGCTCCGAGCGCGACGTTCCGGCGGCTGAGGTTCGGGTCGGTGCGCATATCATCGTCCAGCCAGGAGGCAAGGTGCCGCTCGACGGCCGGGTTGCCGCTGGCGAGAGTGAGGTCAATCAAGCGCCGATCACCGGGGAAAGCGTCCCCGTATTCAAGGCAGAAGGCGACGAGGTCTTTGCCGGCACCATAAACGGAGAGGGTGCACTTGATGTCGTGACCACCAAAGCGGCGAATGACACGACGCTCGCCCAGATCATCCGCATGGTCGGTTCGGCGCAGAGCCGACGCGCGCCCAGTGAGCAATGGGTCGAGAAGTTCGCGCGTGTCTACACGCCCGTGGTGATGGTACTCGCCATTGCGATCTTTCTCGCTCCGCCCTTGCTCTTGGGCGGTGCCTGGGACGTCTGGTTCTACCGGGCTCTCGTGCTCCTGGTGATCGCTTGCCCCTGCGCCCTCGTGATTTCGACGCCGGTGACGATCGTGGCGGCACTCGCCGGCGCGGCGAAACAGGGCGTCCTCGTGAAGGGCGGCACACATCTCGAAACGCCTGCGCGCCTCAAAGCCATCGCCATGGACAAGACGGGCACTCTCACCGAAGGGCGGCCGCAGGTCGTCGAGATCGTGCCGCTTGGAGGCCGCAGTGAAAGAGAGCTGCTTGGCTTGGCCGCGGCGCTGGAGGCGCGAAGCGGACATCCGATCGCTCGCGCCATCCTGGCGAAAGCCGCCGAACTGAAGATCGCCGCCGAGCCTGCGGAGGCTGTCCAAGCCATCACCGGTCGAGGCGTCATCGGTCGAGTCGCCGGCCGTGAGATGTGGCTCGGGTCGCGCCGCTACATTGAAGAGCGAGGCATCAACTCATATTCAGTTCTGCAGCGGGCCGATGAACTTTCAAGCGCCGGTCGCACCATCGTCGCGGTCGGCGATGGTCAGGAGGTCTGGGGCCTCGTCGCTGTTGCCGATGCCGTCAGGCCGGAAGCGAATGACATTGTTTCTTCGCTTCACCTCGCCGGCATCAAACACGTCGTGATGCTCACGGGGGATAACCGGGCGACGGCAGAGGCGATTGCGAAGCAAACCGGCATCGACGAGGTCCGGGCTGAACTGCTGCCTGGCGACAAGGTGGCGGCCGTGGAAGATCTGGTCCGGCGCTATGGGTCGGTTGCCATGGTCGGCGACGGTGTCAACGATGCTCCCGCGATGGGACGTGCCAATCTCGGCATCGCAATGGGTGCCATGGGCAGCGACGCCGCTATTGAAACGGCCGATGTGGCACTGATGTCGGACGACCTCTCGAAGCTTCCTTGGCTGGTGAGGCATTCGCGCGCGACGCTCGCGGTGATCCGGCAGAACGTTGCGTTCTCCATTGCTGTGAAGCTTGTGTTCACAGCGCTGACGGTGATTGGCCTCGCATCGCTATGGGGTGCCATCGCGGCCGACGTCGGTGCGTCGCTGCTGGTCGTTCTTAACGGCCTGCGCCTGCTCAACCGCGGTCAGACCAGCACTCAACAGGGTGGCCCCTCCGGCGGCCTCGGCGTTTCGGCGCACCGGCGTCAGACTCTCGCGATCACGCAGACGGTCCCGGCGTAGCTAGTTCAAGCCGCTCCGGTACGATTTCGACCCAGCACAAATGCACTGGCCGCCGGGAACGGCTGAACAATGAGGACTGATTGATCGTGGGGTATCCGAGTTTGATTCGACGAACTGCATTGGCCGTTGGTTCCCTTGCTGCCGCCCTTGCGGTCGATTTCGTCACGAAATCGCTGATCGTCAATATTGTGATGGTGCCGCCGCGCACGATCGAGATCGCGCCATTTTTCAATCTCACGCTCGGTTTCAACACGGGCGTCAGCTTCGGGATGTTCCGCGACCTTTTCGTGGAGCGGCCACTGTTGCTCGCCGGGATCGCAGTCGTGATCGCGGCAGGACTCCTCGTCTGGGCCGTGCGAACCGCAAAGCGCATTGAGACATTCGCCTTGGGCCTGATTGCCGGCGGTGCTGTAGGCAATGTGGTGGATCGGGTGCGCCACGGAGCGGTGACCGATTTCCTTGATTTCCACGTCCGCGATTGGCACTGGCCCGCCTTCAACATGGCGGATGTCATGATCACTATCGGCGTCGTCCTATTGATCACAGGCTCCCTTTGGCCGGCGCGATCGATGGTCTCGGTCCGGAAGCAACCGAGTCGAACCGGGCACTCACGATGACGCTCATCGACGTGTCTTTACTGGGTTTGGCAACGGCAGCGACGGCGGGCGCCATTTCCTTTGTCTCGCCCTGCGTGCTGCCGCTTGTCCCGGGCTATCTGTCCTACGTCGCGGGAGGAGCCGACGGTACCGTCGGCGACGGCAGGACACGCCAGCTCCAAGTTCTCGGACCAGCGCTCCTGTTCGTGCTCGGCTTTACCACCGTCTTTATTCTACTCGGGCTCAGTGCGATGGCCCTCGGCGGATTCCTGCAACGCTACCAGATCGAAGCGAACCTGATCGGTGGCGCGCTGGTCGCGGTTTTCGGTCTCGCGATGACGGGGCTGCTACCCGTGCCGGTCGCGCTTATGGCGGATCGGCGCTGGCGAGGGCCGAAGCAGATCGGAGGCACTTTCGGGGCCTATCTTCTCGGCATAGCCTTTGGTTTTGGCTGGACGCCCTGCATCGGCCCGGTGCTCGGCTCGATCCTCACCGTGACGGCAACCTCGGCCGGCAATGGAGCGGTGCTCCTCGGCGCCTACGGTCTCGGCCTCGGCATCCCGTTTTTGCTTGTAGCGCTGTTCTTCGGCAGCGCGGCCGTGGTCCTGAAACGCCTGCGGCGCGCCGGAGCGGTCCTCAATATCGGCGCTGGGGCAGTGATGGTCGGCGTCGGCATTCTGATGATGACCGGTCGCCTGCAGGAGATCGCCATCTGGATGCTGACGACGTTCCCAGCGCTCGGCAACATCGGTTGAGGTGCGTGGCCGCAAACGATCGCTCGGTCGGGGCAGACGGGCCGCGAATTCGTCCTCGGGCATTCGATCCGCCGCGCGACGGCTCCGTCCTGCAGGCAACACTGTCATTTGGCCTTCAAGGAAAAACATGGTGGATTATCAACCAACAAAAAGGCGCGCGCTGCTCTTCTTGAACCCGCGAAGCCGCAGCGGTGGCAATCGCGCAGCTGATGGCGCTGTCAAGCAGCTTGAGGCTGGCGGATTTATATTGACGCACGGGCTGTGCGCTCAGTCGGCAGATATGACCCGCGAGGTCCATCGGCTTGCGCACGAGGTCGATCTCGTGATCGTCGGCGGCGGCGACGGGACTGTCAACGCCGTGCTCAAGGGCGTGCTAGAGACTGGCTTGCCGCTCGGCATCCTACCGTTCGGCACGGCGAATGACCTTGCCCGGACACTTGGTCTTCCGGGTGAACCTGCAGCGGCGGTCGCGGTCATCGTCGCGGGCTGCACGAGGCGGATCGACGTCGGCCAAGTCAATGACCAGTTCTTCGTCAATGTGGCGAGCATGGGCCTGAGTGTTGAACTCGCGCGTCGTATGACCGGCAACCTGAAGCGGCATTTGGGGCGGCTTAGCTATCCGCTGGCTGCGCTAAAGACAGTGTTTTACACGAGGCCGTTCACAGCCGAGGTGGCGAGCGCCGATCGCACGATCCGGCTCCACAGTCTTCAGATCGCAGTCGGAAACGGTGTGTTTTACGGCGGCGGTATGGCCGTCTACGAGGCTGCAGCTATCGACGACCAGTGCTTGGACTTCTACAGCGTCGAGCCGCGACGATTTTGGCAGTGGCCGCTGTTCCTGACGGCATTCCGGCGCGGTCGTAACCGAAATCTTGTCGGCATGCGCGCCTTCTGCAGCCCTGGCCCCCTTGAGATCCGAACTGACCCGCCGCTACCCGTCAACACTGATGGGGAAATCACGACAATGACGCCCGCCCGCTTCAATCTCTTGCCGCGTGCGTTGTCAGTCTTCGTACCAGCAGGTGACCAACGCCTTCGAGCAGCGCTCGCAAATTGAAGGAGCCTGCATGACGGAAGCTTGTACTCAGGGCGTCGACACTGGATTCGTGACGTTGGGCTACACCAAGGTCGCCGTGCTGGGCGTTGTCCAGGGGATCACCGAACTGCTGCCGATCTCGTCGACGGCGCACATGCGGATCGTGCCTGCGTTGCTCGGTTGGCAGGATCCCGGCTCCGCCTTCTCCGCCGCCATGCAGCTCGCAGCACTGGCTGCCGTCGTCAGCTATTTTTGGGCTGACGTGAGCCAGTTGGCCACGAACTCGCTCCGCGCCGTTGCGCATCGGGACTTTCGGGACCGACACTTCCGCTTCTCGGTGTGGATCGGACTCGCGACGATCCCGATCGGCGTGGCTGGCTTGTCTTTGTCGGGAATGCTGAACGCCTGCAGTTCTCCTTTGCGCAGTCTCACCGTGATCGGCTGGGCCTGCATCGTAATGGCCGTCCTCCTGGCGTTGGCGGAGATTCATG
>Ga0233435_1003876_pt1 | contig 11016 bp, 11 predicted proteins | sample SI_122_August201_3_FD_182735 | JGI IMG/M metagenome (GOLD analysis project Ga0233435, IMG submission 182735) | Seawater microbial communities from Saanich Inlet, British Columbia, Canada - SI_122_August2016_135_MG | ecosystem: Environmental > Aquatic > Marine > Inlet | place: Canada: British... | reverse complement strand
TTTTACTAGTAATTACAGATTTAATAGATTCTACTGTAATGTTTTGAGAGTCCAAGTCAACATCAGTAAAAATAGGCGTTGCTCCAGAATTTACGATAGATGAAACTGAAGCAATAAAAGTACGAGGGGTTACGATCACTTCATCGACAGCGCCAATGTCTAAGGCTTTTAATGCAGCATCTAGAGCCAGTGTGCCATTTCCAAGTGTTACGGCATATTTTGAATTTGACCAAACCGCAAACTCTTTTTCAAATTTACGACATTCGCTACCTGTCCAATAATTAACGTTATTCGATAATAGTACGCTCTGAACAGCATCAGCCTCCTCTTGCGTAAATGACGGCCATGATGAAAATTTAATATTTAACATCACCGCCTATAACTGTTTTCCATATATAGTAAAGATCTTTAAAAAAGGAATAATTCTCAACGTACTTTCGATTAATTTTCACTTTGTCTGGCCAAATAATTTCATCATTGTACTTAATAGGGCTATTCTGGTTAGTTAATATTTCTTCCTCATCTCTATAAGCAAGTTGAGCAGGGCCAGTAATCCCCGGCTTTACAGACAAAATAATTCTATCTTCGCCTTGTAATTTATCGGCATACCCAGAAACATCAGGCCTAGGACCAACAAAGCTCATTTGTCCTATAAATACATTCCACAATTGAGGCAGTTCATCGATTTTTACTCTACGAAAAAAAGCACCTATTCTTGTAATTCTAACATCGTCAGAGGATGTAATCGTCATTTCAACACCGACTACCACCTTCATAGTTTTAATCTTAACAATATTAAATAATTTACCATCTTTGCCAATCCTTTGCTGAAAAAATAAGCCGTTTGATAATGTTTCGATAGATGAAATAATCCAGGAAATAAAAATTAATGGCGAACTGAAAACTAGCCCCACTAAAGACAAAGTGAAATCAAAAAATCTTTTTATAAACCTCTCCAAACTAGACATTATTTAGATTTTATCATTTTATTAAAAATAGCTGAAATAGAACCGATGCCATAGGCAATATGCAGTGATAAAATAAAAATATCAAATAATAATATATCTACAATGCTAAATTTATTTCTCTTTATGAAAAAAAAAGTTGTTATTAAAAAATAACCTGCCAATATAAAAATAGTTAATTTCAAACTAACAATAGCTGAAAAAAACAGTAAAAAAACAAACGCCAAAGGTGCCAAATGTCTCAAAAAATATTCCCCAGATGCTATAGCCCAAAAACCATTTTGAAAACCTTGTGCAATAAACCCCTTGAACGTATCCCTACTATAATAATTAGCTATCATACTTGGAGATGTTAAGAGTTTGTAGCCATGGGTTAATACTCTTTTGTGAAAATCAATATCTTGATTACGTCCTAAACTTTCATTGAAATATCCACATTTATCAAAAATAGACCTTCTGTAAACTGCAAATACAGCAGTATCAGAATAAGTATCTTTTGACACACCTATTCTAAACAATGACTTCCCCACCCCTATAGGATTACTTAGAACTTTTGCAACTACACCTCCAAAAATACCTTTCGATTTCGTCCTTAAAACACCTCCAACACCTGCCAGAAAAGAATCTTTTTTAAGTCTATCGATGCCATTCTTGACATAATTATTCAAAAGCTCTGAATGTGCATCTGGACGGACAACATATTCTCCTTTAGCATGTCTAATTCCAATATTCCATCCAGAGGATAATGAATGTGCCTTGTTATTTAAAATGAGATAATTAACCTTAGCCTGTGAAAGAACTTTATTAGCTATACTGGGTGTTAAATCCTCAGACTCACCATCAATAACAATAATTTCAAATTTACTATTCTCATAGCCTTGTTGAAGCAATGAATGTAATACTGCTGAGATAGACTCTTCCGAATTACGAACTACTAACAACATAGAAACTACAATATCGCTCATTGAATATTAGCTTTTAGATTAAGACTGTACAATTGACGCTTGCCAGAATGAACACTGTCAAAATAAGCTGTTTTTCCATCTAAACTTAAGCGAGGATGAAGGTCACATCTAGTTTCCCCCTGATACTCAAATCCTTCATAAAATTCACCCAGTTTATGAAGACTATTTAAAGAGAAATTATATAAATACAATTCCTTCATCCTTGCCTTATTTGGGTAAGTATCAAAAATCACAAGATCACCATTTATATGAGGATGGCCATCCCCAAAGCAATCAATCAACCCCTTGCCGACGATATTCTTTTCACCAGTATTAGCATTAATCATGTAGTATTTATCCCCATAAGAGGAATCTCTGAGAAATCCAAAAATATGATCGTCCCCCCTCCAAAAGCAATGACTTACCATGCCATCATCGCTAACACACTTAATATCACTTCCGTCAATATTAGCAACTATTAAGCTATCAAACTTTCTTTTACCTATAAACCAGCGGTGTAAGAAAATAAACCTTTTCCCGTTTGGAGAGATCATGATGTGATTGAATTTATGTTTCGCTTGATCCATGTCACTCCTATAATGTATATTAATAACATCTTGAAAAGAAATCACTAATCTACTTATATTACGCTCTAAATCTACAAAATAAATTCCGTCATCATTAGAACTCCAATCTACACTGGTATCTTGCTTGTTCCTATAACCATAATCGGGCCTAAGTACGTTTAATCTATCAAAATTAAGAGAAAGTGCGAACTTATCTTGATAGCAATCATAAATAGGGGAATCAATAATTCTAAATGCTTGTGTATCTATATTATAAATTTTTGAAATATAGACGTCATCATTGTTGTTATAACTATTGTAAATAAACTCAACATCATTTAGCCACATAAGTCTAGAGCCTTGTTGCCAATTATAGCTATAGCTTTTATCTATATAGTCATAAGTGCCCTTCTTAACATCATGCAATACAATATTAATAGGTTTGTTTGAATTGGGTGTATTTTTTGTATTCTCCTCTGGCACTTGGAAAATTAAATATTTATTTGTAACTCCTAGAGGGCTCTTATCATAATATCCGAAAAAAGACTCTTTCTCTTTAATAATAATTGGCTTTATGCAATATTCACTTTTAAATTTGTATTTTTTTTTATAAAAAAAATAGCTAACCTTTTGATAATATAATTTAATATATTTTTTTAATACTGGGAATTTTCCCAACATAGTAGCAATAATTCTTTCTTGTCTGGAATATTGCATTTGTTATAATCTAAGTTCTTGCACTATTGCTGGGTAATTAAATACAAATACCATATATAGAATTGCAATGCATCCAGTAACAACAAACCATACCCCTTTCTGTCTAAATCTTCTCACCACTAAGGTAAATAAAATAGGTTCAATAATATTAGTAAACATAAGCATCCTGTTAAACATCGACTCAAACACGCTAAAAAGCATAACAACAGATGCATAATATGTGTAGTAGTTTAATAAATACAGGTACAGTTTATCTTCCCGTGAATTTCTGGCAATAATGTGAAAATAGGTTAAAGTGACAATTAAAACTATCATTTTCATCGCTACTGAAGTATAACCAGTAACTGATTTTGACAACCCTTCCAATTTATATACAACATAATTCAAATCAAAATAATACGCTGTTTGCAACAGAAGATCATTAATAAGAAATCCAGTTAATATAGAAAGAAAGAAAACATAAAGAGACTTATTTATTTTCAATCTAACATTTTCAATCAAAAGAAAAATAAGAAATGCAATTAAAGCGCTTTTATGCGCCAACACCGCTAAGATAATTAACAAAAAGCTACTGAAATACCTTTTGTAATTAAACATAACTGCCAATGAAAGCAGCACAAGAGATGCGGAAAGTCCTTGACGCAAGGCATTTATATTAAAAAGATAGTATGTTGAAGTGCTTAATAATAATACAATACTCAGATAAAAATAAGGCGACTGATATTGCATAAAAAACCAATAATATGCTAAAAAAAGTATTATTGTTGATGAAAAAAACAAGATAGCCAAATATATATTTGGATCTTCGACAATACTCTTTATAAGAAAAGCATGGTTAGAAAATAGATAGTCGTTCATATAATATATTCGACTCAAGTCATCATATTCCCTAATACGTTCAAACATCATCATATATCCATAACTATCAGATCCCCTTATCACTCCATCGCCCCTCAACAGAAATGTAAGCACTAAAGCCATTAACAATATGAATGCTATTTTATAAAAATTATTACTGGTCATTGCTAGACCGTTCTCTTGTAGAGTTTTTGATAATTACATGACATTTTTTTAGCTGAAAACAGCTTCGTTGCATTATGGTATGAGTTTTGCGAATAATGCTCTTTATTTTCCAAAGCAACTAAAAACTTTTCACACGCATCACTAGCGTTTTGTTCTGCAAAAATTAACGACTTATCTGTGCCTGCCAATTCATGATGCGCGGATATATCTGACAAAACACACGGTAATCCTGTTGCCATAGCCTCCATAACTGAATTTGGCAAACCCTCTGACAATGATGATGAAACATAAATATCACTGGCCTGTAAATATTCATACACATTTACCACACTCCCTAAAAAAAAAATATTTTTATTACCCTTATCTAAATACTTTTTTTCTGGCCCATCACCTATTATCAATAATGCACTATTTTCAATAGTGTTATTAAACAATGTGAAAGCATCCACTGTAGTCTTGAGATTTTTTAATTTAACCAAACTTCCTACAGAAATAAAGACTACAGAGTCTTTCCTTATATCTAATTTATTTCTAATACCTTGTTTAGACTTAACAGGATAATATTCTTTTAAATCCACTCCATTTTGAATATACTTCAATAAAACCTGCTGGTTTTTTATATATTTTTCATGTAGCGCCTTAGAACATGCGATAAACATTGATGGATTTTTTTTCACTAATGAATAATGTATAAAAATCATAATAAACGATTTTATCTTACCAAACTTCATTTTATAATCTTCAAAAGCATAATTATGCAAAGTTGAAATTCTGACACTATATTCTGACAATCCACTACAGATATTATCAGCTCTAATTCCATGAGAATGGATTACACCTGGGCGTTCAACCTTTAGAATTTCCCTTATCCTTTTCTTAGCAAGAAAAATACCGCCAAACCTTGATAAATTCAAACAGATTATTTTTGTATTTAATACTTCTTCAAAGTATTTTTTTTCACTATGTTCAGGTTCTTTTGATAAGGTAATAATTACAGGTGCGAAACTATTAAAATTTAAATATTTAATAATATTTTTCAAAACCACAGTAGGTCCGCTTTTCTTTAATGTGGAAACAATAAATATAATCTTTGTCATTATTTTTTCAAAACTGAATTAAAAAACTTATTCCCTGCCCAGAGGGGAAATAATAATAACAAACCAATATAATTTTTAATAATGAAAGTACAGTTTCTAGTATTAAAAATTATGAAATTTTTCATAAAACAGGATGTAATTCTGTATGAATTTTGCAGAAAAATATTAAATTTTAGAATTCCACTAATATTGTTATCTTTAATATATGAATTTAAAAAATTTACAACTTCTATATTATTTTCAAACTCCCTAACCTTTGTTGAACTTTTTTCATGTACTCGATATGAAGTTAGATATTCATCAACCCCTATTACATAGCTATCTTTTGATATTTTTAACAACATGCTAAAATCTTCACAATAGTTCAACTCCTCATCAATACTACCACATTCAATCAATAAGTCCCGCCTCACCATCACCGAAGAAAACACTATAAAATTACCATCTACTAATAGAGTATCGTGTATATCTCCAGATAGTATTTTTTTATTCTCACGCACAAGGTTATTATTTTCACTTATAACAAGTGATTTTGAATAAATTAATGAAATATTCTGGTTTTCAGGAGTTTTATACAACTCCATAATAGAAAGCTTTATTTTATCCTTACTCCATAAGTCATCACAATCTAGAAAAGCAATATACTCTCCGCAAGCTTTCTTAATAGCGAGGTTTCTTGCTCTTCCTAATGGCACGTGAGAATTTGAATAAAAGTATCTTATTCTATTGTCGTTATAAGATTTAATTATTTTAGCACTGGCATCTATTGATTGATTATCCCAAAATATAATTTCAATATTTTTATATGTTTGGCTTAATGCGCTATTTATAGACTGCTTCAAATATTCATCGCAATTATAGCAATTCATTATTATTGAAACCAAAGGTCCGTCATTCATAAAAATTTTTTATTGTACTTATCACTTTATTTTGCTCAATAACATCTAAACCGTTATGACAAGGTAGGGTTAATATTTTACTGTAAATTTTTTCAGTTATAGGGAGCTTATACTTCGAAAGATACTTACTTAATAAGTGATTTGGCTTGTAATGAACCCCACACTCAACCCCATTCAGTATTAAATACTTTCTCAACCCCTCCCTGTCTTTTGCCTTAATAACAAAAATATGTGGAATTATCTCTTTAAAGTTAAAGTCAAAAAAATCAATCTCTTTTATATCTTTCAAGCCTTCAATATATTTTTGAGATACTTCCTGCCTCCGAATTCTAAATTCATCTATCCTGCCAAGTTGAACTATACCAATTGCCGCCATAATATTACTCATGTGGCATCTAAAACCTTGTTCAGTGACATCAAACTCCCAGCTTCTTTCTCTTGAGTAGCGTTTTTCTGTATCTTTTTCTACACCAAGCAACCTTGAATCACGCACCTTTTGCAATAAACCTTTATCATTTGAAGTAATACAGCCACCCTCACCAGAAGTAATATTCTTTATACCATCAAAGCTAAAGCAAGCAACATCCCCAAATCCGCCAACTTTTTTACCTTGATATTCTGACCCAAAAGCATGCGCAGCATCTTCAATCACTCTTAAATTATGTTTACTTGCAAAAATATAAACCTTTTCAAGTTCGCCTACATTTCCAGAATAGTGCATTGGCATAATAGCTTTGGTTTTTTTAGTTAGCCTTTTTTCAGCATCTTTCAAATCAATGCATAGTGTATCAGGATCAACATCGCAAGCAACTGGGGTTGCACCTGTAGAAGATATTGCTTGAAAACTAGCTACATAGGTTAGTGACTGAACCAAAACCTCATCTCCGATACTTACGCCTATCGCGTGTAACGATAACTGCAGGGCATCTGTACCTGATGAAACGCATACTACAGGTCGACCAAAAAATCTTGTTAGTAATTTTTCAAATTCTTGAACCTCTAAACCCATGCCAAGATATTCTTCATCCAATACCCTCATAACAGCAGACTTTTCTGAGTCGCCCAAACATGACTTGGACAATCTAATTATTTTCATAAATATTATTTATTCCAGACTATCCATGGAGCTCTACCAGATTCACACATTTTATCCAGTATATTTTTATCTCTTAAAGTATCCATAGGCATCCAGAAATCATGGTGTTTATATGTAAAGACCTCCCCATCTTTCGCTAAATCCTGTAAAGGACCCTGTTCAAATATTGTTAAATCTCCTTTTACAATATAATCAAAAATCTTTGGACTACAAACAAAATACCCAGCATTTATCCAGCTTCCATCACCTTTAGGCTTCTCTTTAAACGCTTTTACTTTATTACTTCCATCTATTTCAAGAGCTCCAAACCTACCATCTGGCTGAGCGGAAGTCATAGTTAATGCCATCCCATGGGAGTTATGGAATTCAAGCAATCTATTTAGGTCTATATTTGCCACTCCATCGCCATAGGTAAGCATGAAAGACTCATTGCCAATAAATTCTTGCGCTCTTTTAATTCTCCCTCCAGTCATACTTTCTACTCCAGTATCTACTAGAGTTACCTTCCAAGACTCACTCGAACTATTATGGATCTCCATATGGCCACTTGATAAATCTACTGTGACATTGCTCTGATGCAAAAAATAATTAGCAAAATATTCTTTAATATAATATCCCTTATATCCTAGTAATATAACAAACTCATCAAAACCATATTCAGAATAAGTTTTCATAATATGCCACAATATCGGCTTGCCACCTATTTCTACCATAGGCTTAGGTTTGATGCCAGTTTCTTCACTTAACCTTGTACCAAGACCACCCGCCAAAATAACAACTTTCATAATTCAGTTCTCCCAATTAAACTCAATATCTTTAATATTTTTTCTTTCAACTTCTTTAGTATTATGCATCATATTTGCAATATTTAACAATATCGAACTACCTTTAGATACCCCTTTAAATCCAAACCAAACCATTGGTGGCACGGTAATTCTACAATAATTATCTCTTGAAATAGTAATCTCCTGAAACTGACCTTCCTTATTCCTGTCATCAAATATTACAAACTTTATCTTGCCGACAGGCACCACCAAATTAAGCGTCATTTCCTTATGTCGCTTCCATGCTTTTATTGCATTAAAGCCAACCTCTGAAAAATACGCCTCTTCAAAACCGGAAAAACCGGAATCTGACACTTTCATACCATGCATAACATTACCACCAAGCGTCTCAATAATACTTAAAGGTGTTATCAATACATCTTTAATCATTTTTTATCCTTATTGTTAAATAACTCCATATACTCTTTAATTTGAGACATTGTAAAATCATACATAGAATGCTCTTGGTTTTGATAATAATACCTATACCATTCAACTGTCATCTGAATAGTTTTTTCAAAATTAAGTGTTGGAGTCCAACTTAAGGCGTGCAAAGCCTTGTCGCAATTAAGCTTTAATAAGCCAGCTTCATGTGCATATCTATCAGACCCTGACGTATCATTCCATTGGACCTTATTCCAATATTTCATCATTTCATCAATTAAAGCCGCCACAGAATGGTTTTGATTAGCATTTGGTCCAAAATTATAAGCTTCTCCGTGATTTCTACTATTGTCATCTAAATCAATTGCCTGAGCAAGATAGCCACTTAATGGCTCCAATACGTGCTGCCATGGCCTTGTTGAAAGTGGGCTTCGTATATTCACAACCTTACCCCTTGCCCAAGAATTCATGCAATCTGGCACAATTCTATCAACCGCCCAATCACCTCCACCAATAACATTGCCAGCGCGAGCAATACCAACTCGAATATTTGAAGCTTGATCATTAAAGAAAGACTCTACATAGCTACGAATAACCAATTCTGCCATACCTTTAGAGGCACTATATGGATCCTTACCCCCTAGGCGATCAGTTTCCTTATAACCCCAAACCCACTCCACGTTATCATAAGCTTTATCACTAGTAATCATGATGGCAACCACTTTTTTATCCAAAGATCTAAGTGCGTCAAGCACATTAGCTGTGCCAATAGCATTTGTCGTCATTGTATCAAGAGGTGAATCATATGAAGGGCGAACCAAGGCCTGAGCTGCCAAATGAAAAACAAAATCAGGCTGTACCTTCTTAACTAGCCTTCTAAGCTTATCAGAATCTCTAATGTCAAGCCGATAATCATCAACAATACTTGAAATTTTTGATACTAAAAAGTTTGATGGGTTACCAACCTCATTATTAGATATGCCAACCACTCTAGCACCAAGATGTGTCAACAGCATAGACAGCCAACTACCTTTAAAGCCTGTATGCCCTGTAATTAATACCGTTTTATCCTTAAATTGCTTCATACTAATGCCTTAATAATAAGTGTATTATCAGATTCATAAACAACCGAAACAACATTAAATCCAGATTTTTTCAATATTTTAACTTGCTCATTAGAAGTTCTACAATAACCCCAAAATTGATGTTTGTTATATAACCCAATAGGGCTCAAAATACTCTTAATTAAGTTTTTAATTAATATTTTCAAAGTTTGTTCTTTTTTATATTTACTGACACTTATTAAAATAAACTCCTTAATGCCATAATCAACAACGGATCTTAAAAATATCTCATATTCTTTATTGTTAAACGTATAATCTATACTATTAGAAAAAGACATATCAAAATTTAAATTATCATCTAAAACATCTGGAAAATAGCCATCTTTAATTTGTATTTTTGAAGTATTCCCAATCCATTTAGAGACGCCCTCAGACGGCTCAATAGCGGTTATATTGACATCTTTTGTATTCTCAACAATATACTTCTCTACAATTCCAATTCCACAACCAATAGACAAAATACTTTTACTTTTTTTTAATTGTATCTCTTTAATTATTTCTTTTGCTATAGTTTCTTTATACTCAACCCAGTCGACATCCAAATCATCAAAACTTCTGTATTTTTTAAAAAACTGCTTATAAAATTTATCATAAAAACTTTTGTCTGCTATTTTCTTGTTGCTACAAGCAGAAAAATCCTTAAAGTTGATTCCATGCCATTTACTTTGATATAGTTTATTCATATAAACCCTTATAGGTTAATTAAATTCTTTGCTTCTTCATGCCAAATATAATTCTCTCTAGGGATTTTCCAATCCTTGCCATAGGTAAGCTCCAAGCACTGACTGGAATCAATTGGAACCTGTATTTTAGTATTTTTATATTGAACAGTATGAAGCCTCATCAAGTCAACTGGATAACTATACCCTGTATAATTTAAAAAATTAATTGCATTAAGATACAATAGTTTTTTTACTTTAATTGGCAAAATAAAACTTAGTAATAAAGATGACTTATTTAGGATAATCTGAACGCCTCTTTTTAAAAAATTCTCAAATAATTCAATATTTTTATCTGAACCACTCCAAATCACCTGGACACAATACAAGTAAGTTTTTACTATCAAAGAATCTGGTGGTATCGCCCATTTTACTGATGACAGTCCATTTTCAGTTTTGTAAAAACTAATATCAATTTTTTTATTCTCTCCATAAAAATGCAAGCAATCCATATCTCCAAAAACCCTCTCTTCTTTATATCCATTGTCAGTAAAAATATTAATAATCTCATCTCTTGTTGTTTCACTGTCCCATACTGCAAAATCTATATCATGATCCCACGGCAATAACCTTCCCTCTCTAATAATACCTAGCAATGTACCATGACACACCCAGAAGTTAACATGTTGTTTTTGCAGAATGCGACTAACTTCGTGAA
>Ga0233435_1003874_pt1 | contig 11021 bp, 6 predicted proteins | sample SI_122_August201_3_FD_182735 | JGI IMG/M metagenome (GOLD analysis project Ga0233435, IMG submission 182735) | Seawater microbial communities from Saanich Inlet, British Columbia, Canada - SI_122_August2016_135_MG | ecosystem: Environmental > Aquatic > Marine > Inlet | place: Canada: British... | reverse complement strand
CCGGCGACCTTCACGCTCAGCAACGGCCTTCACGTCGTGGTCATTCCCGACCGCCGCACGCCGGTGGTCACCCAGATGATCTGGTACAAGGTCGGCTCCGCCGACGAGACGCCGGGCAAGTCAGGCCTCGCACATTTCCTCGAACACCTGATGTTCAAGGGCACCAGCGCACATCCGGCCGGCGAATTCTCCCAGTTGATCGCGCGCATCGGCGGCAACGAGAACGCCTTTACCTCCTACGACTACACCGCCTATTACCAGCGCGTGTCGCGCGACCAGCTCGCGACCATGATGGCGTTCGAGGCCGACCGCATGACCGGCCTCATTCTCAAGGACGAAAATGTGCTGCCGGAGCGCGACGTGGTGCTCGAAGAGTACAACATGCGCGTCGGCAACAGCCCCGATGCGCGGCTGACCGAGCAGATCATGGCGGCGCTGTATCTCAACCATCCCTATGGCCGCCCGGTGATCGGCTGGCATCAGGAGATCGAGAAGCTCAACCGCGAGGATGCGCTCGCCTTCTACAAGCGCTTTTACGCGCCGAACAACGCGACCCTTGTGCTCGCCGGCGATGTCAGCGTGGACGAGGTTCGCCCGATGGTCGAGGCCGCCTACGGCAAGATTCCGCCGCAGCCCGCGATTCCGCCGCAGCGGATCAGGCCGCAGGAGCCTACCCCTGCCGGGCCGCGCACTGTCACGCTGGCCGATCCGCGCGTCGAGCAGCCGAGCGTGCGCCGCTACTATCTCGTGCCGTCGTCGGTGACCGCGGCCCCGGCGCAAGGCGCCGCGCTCGAAGTGCTGGCGCAACTGATGGGCACCGGCAGCAACTCGCTGCTGTATCGCGCGCTGGTGGTGGACAAGCCGCTCGCGGTCAGCGCCGGTGCCTGGTACCAGGGCACGGGCGTCGATCCGACCCAGTTCGGGATTTCCGCCTCGCCTAAACCCGGCGTTGAATTTCCGCAGGTCGAGCAGGCGATCGACGAGGTGATCGCCAAGCTGGCGCAGACTCCTGTGCCCGCCGAAGAGCTCGAGCGCATCAAGACCCAGATGATCGCTCAGGCCGTTTATGCGCAGGACAGCCAGACCACGCTGGCGCGCTGGTACGGCGCCGCCATTACCGTCGGCCTCAGCGTCGATGACGTCCGGGCGTGGCCCGACCGTATCCGCGCGGTCACCGCCGAGCAGGTGCGCGAGGCCGCGCAGACATGGCTCGACAAGAAACGATCCGCCACCGGCTACCTGATCAAGGAACCGGGCGCGACAACCGCAAAGCGCGAGGAGAAACGTTCGTGATCGTCACTCGCCGCCAACTGCCATCGCTCGCCGCCGCCGTTCTTGCTGCCGCCGCTTCACTCGCGGCATCCGTGACGCCGGTTTCCGCCGCCGCAAAAGTTCAGCGCGTGATGTCGCCCGGCGGCATCGAAGCCTGGTTCGTGCAGGACGCGACCGTGCCGCTGGTGGCGATGGAATATGCCTTCGCCGGCGGCTCGTCGCAGGACCCTGCCGACAAGCCCGGCACCGGATCGTTCACCGCCAACATGCTCGACGAAGGCGCCGCCGATCTGGATTCGAAAACTTTCCACGAACGCCTCGAACGGCGCGCCATCGAAATGAGCTTTTCAGTGACCCGCGATCATCTGCGCGGTTCGATGCGGATGCTGAAGGAAAACAGCGACGAGGCGTTCGGTCTGCTGAAGCTGGCCCTGACCGCCGCACGGTTCGACAACGAACCGCTGGAGCGCGTCCGCGCCCAGATGCTGTCGACCGCACGCCGCGAGACCACCAATCCGGTATCGATCGCCGGCCGCAAGTTCTGGGAGCAGGCCTACGGCACGCATCCCTATGCGCGCCCGCCGAACGGCACACTCGAAAGTCTCCCCGTTATCCAGTCCGCCGACCTGAAGGATTACGCGCGGCGCATTATCGCCAGGGACGCGCTGAAGATCGCGGTCGTCGGCGACATCACGCCCGAAGCGCTCGGCAAACTGCTCGACGACACGTTCGGTACGCTGCCCGCAAAGGGCGACCTGACGCCGGTCCCTGCGGTGGAAGCCGCCAGGCCGCCGCTGCAAACGTCGGCCATCGTGGACGTACCGCAGACGTCGGTGAATTTCGGCGGGCCGGGCGTCGCGCGCAACGACCCCGACTTCATGGCCGCCTACATCGTCAACCACATTCTCGGCGGCGGCACGCTGTCAACGCGGCTCTACAAGGAAGTCCGCGAAAAGCGCGGACTGGTCTATTCGGTGTCGCAATCGCTGATCTGGATGAAGAAGTCATCGCTGTTCGCGGGCTCTACCGCGACCCGCGCCGACAAGGCGAAGGAGACGCTGGACACCATCACCAGCGAAATCGCGCGCATGGGCAATGAAGGCCCGACGCAGAAGGAACTCGACGAAGCCAAGTCCTATCTCAAAGGCTCGCAGATGCTGGCGCTCGACACCTCATCGAAATTCGCCACCGCGCTGCTTCAATACCAGCTCGACGAGCTCGGCATCGATTACATCGAGAAGCGCAATGCCATCGTTGATGCGGTCACGCTGGAAGATACCAAGAGGGTCGCGAAACGCATCTGGGGTCAGGGGCTGCTGAGCGTCAACGTCGGCCGCGCGGCACAGGCGGCGGCGCAACCGGCGACAGGCGTCGGGCCGAAGGCGAACTAGGCCGTCGGCAACCTAATGGTGCTCCGCGAGATTGATCGCGAGCGCCAGCACCCCCACCAGAATGAGACTGGCGGCCCATACCGCATCAAGATTGAACCAGCTTCGCGACACGAATCTGAGTCCGAGATAGCGATAGACGAGCCATGCCGACAATCCGCCGGCGGCAATCATCGCAGCCGAGTGGACAAAGGCGACCAGCACTGCCGTGCCGAGATTTGCGCCAATAAGAACGCTTGTCGCAGCGTGTCCATTGTCCAACTCGGCGGCACGGCAGAGTCCGAGATAGATCGGAACCAGCATCAGCCCGGCGCCGTGAGCTATCGCGACGACAAAAGACCAGAGCCCGAGTTGCGTCGGCCGTATCCGGGCCAGCGCCCGCGGGTGTCGCCGGTAGATGAGCCGGAAAATCCCGAACCCGATCACCAGAAGACTTGCGCCGATCTGAATCTGCCGTTGCCATTCGACCAGCGCCGCGAGCACGGCGAAAGGAAGAACGATCAGCAGCACGGCCAGCAGATGGCCGATCGTGAGCGGCCACAGCGCCGCGATCAGGGCGCGCGTGCTTTTGTCCATGAGCCCGGCTGAAACCGCCAGCGGCCAGCCCATGCCCGGATTCACTCCGTGATAGATGCCGCTCACGACAACAGCGAGCCAAAGTCCCGCCGGTGTCCAGTCCGCAGCACTCAAAGCTAGTGTCCTGAATCCGAAGTTCGCATCATTTCACAGCACCTCCCATAGCGAACTTCGGATTCAAAAGGACACTAGCAACCTATAATTCTAGTGTGGCTTTGGTTCGCAAGTCCGCAAATGGACGTGCCGAGAAAATGTTGCGGACTTGCGAACCGCCACACTAAACCGACGGATAGCAGAACGAATCCGTCGAGCAGTCGCCGCCATCGAGCCGGATTTGATGCGCGCGGTAGCCGTCGGGGAAGTTCAGCCAGTAGTCTTTTGCGAGTTCGAGACCGCCGCCCGGTTTCACATTGGCCATGACCTCGGCGCCCGGGATGCCGTCGGGATAGAATTGATCATCCCATGTCGAATAGAGCGAGTTGGTCCAGTACACGCGCTTGCCGTCCCGGCTGATCTCAACCATCTGCGGTCCGCCGGCATACGCCTTGCCGTTGGGATGAGGCGTGCGTCGCGCGATGCCGCCGATGTGCACGGAGCCCACGAGCTTCGGCTTTCTCGGATCGCTGACATCGTACTGACGCATCTCGCCCGTTCCCCAGCACGACACATAGAGAAACCTGTCATCCATGGAGAGATCGATATCGCTCACCAGCGGCGGCACTGCGCCAAAGCCCTGCAGAGGCGGCGGAAGCTTTTCCTTCGGCGCCGGTTCAGCCGGAATCGTCGCCGTCTTTTCGATGTGAAACTTTCCGCCCTCGCGCCACCAGGTCCAGATCGAGCCTTCGAGGTTGGTGGTATCGACCACGACGCCAAGGAAGCCATATTCGCGAACCGGGTCGTGGGCGGGACGCACCTCAAGTGCCATTTGATGGTTGGCGCCGAGATCGATCGTCTGGACATTGCGCCGGGCCCGCAGATCCCAGAAGTGGATTCGGTGGCCATACTTGTTGGACAGCAGGTCCTCGGCCACGAGCCCGTTCTCGAACTGCGGCGGCAGTGCCCATTCGCTGGTGACCATGTAGTCGCGCGGCAGGTTCCACCAGAAATCATAGTGCAGCGTCTGCGGTCCCCGATCGATCTCCCAGCGCCCGAGAACGTCAAAGGTCTCGCAGTCCATGATGAAAACGCCGGGCGGCCCGTCGGTGCCGTCCTTGCCGCCACCGCCAAGCGTGCTGACGTAAATGCCTTCCGGCCCGCAATGAACCGTGTGAGGCCGCGAGTAGCCGGTCTTTTTGAAAATCTCTTCGGGCTCGATGATCTTGTGAATCTTAGCCTTGGTCGGATCGGGTTTGGTGTCCACGATGTAAATGCGTGAGGACCGGATTCCGGGAATGATCAGAAAGCGCCGTTCGACGAATGCATGACCCGTGAGAGGCGACAAGGCCGACGAGCAGGCGTTCCAGCCGAAATGATGAAACTCGTCGCCCTTGTTCGGCATCGTCACCATGTGAACGACCTGACTGTAGCTGGGCGAGCCCGGCTTGACGTCGATCACTGCCAGCGCATCGGGCTTCGAGAAATCAGGGCTGAGCAGCAAGGTGTAAGCGAAGTTCTCGGGGGGCGCTTCCATCGCAAGCTTCGGTGATGCATGGAAGGTCGGATCGGGCCTCATCGTCATCGCACTACCTCCTGTGTCGACCCGCAGCGCGAAGCATACGGAAACGAGTTTGCAGAAAGAGAATGACCTGTTGAGCGCTTAGCGAGCAGCGGCTGGTCCGCTGCCAAGCAGCATAGCATCGCACGAACACGGCCCCGAAAAAATCCCCGCAATGAGGGTTCCATCCGGCCGCGACCGTTTGTCCCAAGTAGCTCCCCCAGGAAATTCCCGAGAAATTCCCAAGCTTGATCGGCGCGATAACGGCTTCCGGCTTCTGGCCGAAATGGCGCCGGCCTAACCGAACAGCGGTGTGCCAGGCACGAAGGCGTCGAACGCCGCCCAGAACTGCTGCCGGTAACGATCCTGCTCCTGCAGGATTTCGTGCCTCGAGCCCGCGATCACCAGATGCGATCCGGCGCGCAGGTGATAGGCGAATTCCTCGATGGCGGCGGTCGAGACGACGGTGTCGCTGCTCGCGGCCATCATCAGGATCGGCAGCCTGATCTGCGACGGATAACGCGCCTCGCGGAATTCAACGATTGCCCGGAACGCACTGTCGGCCCACGCCACCGTCGGCGACGCGATGCCGAGCGTCGGATCTTCCTCGATGATCGCGGCATTGCGCGCATAGCGCACCGGGTCCGACGTCACCGGATTGTTGACGAAACTATTTGTCCCGGTGAGTTCGCCGTTGCCGCCGGGAACGTAGTTGCCGCCCATGCCGAGCCAGCGCAGCGTGCGCACGAAAATCCGCGTCGGCAATTTGGTGGCGTAGCCGGGCAGATCGATCATCGGCGCGGACAGCACGATGCGGTCGAACCAGCGCTTGCCGGCATGCGCCACCCGCAGCAGCACAGCGCCGCCCATCGAATGCGCCAGCGCATAATACGGCGGCGGACAGTCCGGCAGCATCACCTGCTGCACGAAGGTTTCGACATCGACTTCGAAGTCGGAAAACCTGTGAACGTATCCCTTGCGGGGGTCGCGCAGTTGCCGCGACGAATGCCCCTGCCCGCGCCAGTCGATCATCGCCACCGCAAAGCCGCGCTCCCGCAATTCGCGCACGGTCTCGAAATATTTCTCGATGCTTTCGCCGCGACCGGTGAAGACACAGACCGTGCCCTTGCGGTTGGCGGGCGGCTGCCACCGCGCAAAGCGCAACTCGGCGCCATCAGGCGTCTTGATGGTGCCTGAGACGACGTTGTCGGGAACGGGATTGGCGGGAATGGAGACGAGCGTCATGGGGGGCCGATCAGCCAAAAGGAATCATCAAATTCGGAAAGGATATTGCTGACAAAAAGAGGGGCCGGGAACCCTCTTGAACGTCACGAGGGCCCTCCCATATCAGTTTCGTGCAGGCCAGTTAAGGCTGCACGCAGAACGAAAACCCGGCCCGATGGCGGGTTGTCTGCTCTTTTCAAAAGAGTGGCGCGTTGTGCATGCGAGACGGTCTTCAGGGCGTTGCTCACGCGAGCGCTGCCAAAGATGTTGTCTGTCCCGCCTGGAAACGCGCTGGTCGCTCACTTTGGAGGACTACCATGCGTACGTTTGACCTGACCCCCTTCTATCGTTCCACCGTCGGTTTTGACCGCCTGTTTTCGCTGCTCGATCAGGCGAACGGCGACGGCTCGGGCTATCCGCCCTACAACATCGAGCGCACCGGCGAGAACAATTTCCGTATTTCGGTCGCTGTCTCCGGCTTTTCGCAGAATGAAATCTCGATCGTCGCCAAGGAAAACACCCTGACGATCAAGGGCGAGAAAGCCGCCAACGAAAACAGCCAGTCCGGCGAAGTGCTTTATCGCGGCATCGCGTCGCGCGCCTTCGAGCGCCAGTTCCAGCTTGCCGACTTCGTGCAGGTGAAGAACGCCTCGCTCGAGAACGGCCTGCTCCACGTCGATCTCGTCCGCGAGATTCCTGAAGCGAAAAAGCCGCGCCAGATTCCGATCACCACCCCGGCGCCGCAGGTGACCGAGCAGGTCGCGGCCTAAGCCACCGGCTTATCGAACCTCCTGAAACTACCAGCGCCCCGGTGCCCCCGGGGCGTTTTTTTGTCTGCGAATAGCGCCCTCACTCCAGCGGCTGAACGTCGGGCATCGCCTGCGTCGGCCACAATTTCAGCGTGGCCGGCGAAGCTGCGGGTGGCGAAGCCGCGCCAACTGTCGTCACCGCCGGCGTGGCTTCCGCCGCAACCGGCTTCGCCGCCGCCGCGGGCTCAGCGACGGGCGCGGCCGCCTGCTGCGCGGGAGCCGCAGTCTGCGGCGTGGTCGCGGTGCCAGCCGGCGATGGTTGTGCGGTTTGGGTTGCGGCCTTTGGCGCAGGACGCCGCGCCGTCTTCGGCACCGGGTTCGGCGGGCGCGGCACGTGACGCAGATCGAGCAGCGATCCGCGCCGGTTTTCATAACCCGCATAGGTTGCAGGCGGCGGTCCGGGCGGGCCGTAGGTCTCCATCATGCGCTCGTCGACGGCCTGAGCCGGAATGAAGCGCATGATCTGCCCGGTGCGGGCGTCGATGATCAGGCGGCCGTCTTCACCGTGCCGGTCGAGCGCCGCAATGGTGTAGATCCAGCCGCGCTGGGTGACTCGGCCGAGCGGCGAGTAGCCACTCGCGCGCAAAACCGTCACGACCTGTTCAGGCGGCAGCATCGGCCGCGGCGCGCGCTCATGGCGCGCCGAGGGGATCGCCGCGTGAGCCCCCGAGCCATAACGCCCGGGACGATAGGAATCAGCATAGGGCCGTTGTGGATAAGACCGTTCCTCATAGCGCTCGATGTAACGTCCCTCGGGCGGCGGCAGCCGGCCATCGTCCTCCAGGATCCGCGGCATCGGGATCCGGATGTCGCCCACCACCGGAAAATCATCGCCGGCGCGCGCCGGAGGCCCCAGAAGTGTAACCGCGGCGAGTATTGCGCCTGCGGCGACGGCCCGCCCGGCCAATGGTCCCCTCGAAAACAATGTCATCGCGCGTGGCCTCCCATCCCGTGTCCCAAAACCGTCTTCCGGCTCCCCGAAATCAGGGGTTAACAGTCGTTTCCGAATTCGGCGGAGCTTGGACCGGACGGCGGCGGGATTGCCTCAATCCTGGGGCGTTGCATGGCGGCGCTGACCCATCGGGACAGGGACTCTCACGCGCTTGTGTGATAGGAAAAAGTTTGGCAATCTCGGCGGTAGGACAGGACTGCTGTCCCAATTTCCGGGTATTCTCGGCATGGCGTTTGCAGCGCCCGGAAGGCAGGCAGGCCGCACGGCAGCCGGAAACGGCGCGCGCGAGCTGCAATTTCTATAGCGAGGCTCGTGACAGCGCGAGCGGTGGCCCCAGGGATTCCCCAAGGGTACCGCGAACGCCGAAGCTGCGGCCAAAATGGGTTAAAATAGACTGCCTCTAAAGAGGCGTGAGGATGAGAATGAGCGGTTCAGACTTCGAGCGTGACGCAATCAAAGATGATTTCCCGGCAGCTGATCCGGGCTCGAACTACCGTGAGCATAACTGGCGTCCAGCTGCTGAAGGTCTATACGACCCCACCCTTGAAAAAGACTCGTGCGGCGTCGGCTTCATCGCCAACATCAAGGGCAAGAAATCGCACCAGATCGTGTCCGACGCGATCAACATTCTTTGCAATCTGGAACATCGCGGCGCTGTAGGCGCCGATCCGCGCGCCGGTGACGGCGCAGGAATCCTCGTGCAGATTCCGCACGCATTCTTTTCGCGCAAGGCGAAGGAAGCCGGCTTCACGCTCCCTGCCCCCGGCCAGTACGCCGTCGGCGCGCTGTTCATGCCGCGCGAGAAGCCCTGGCGCGAAGTCATCAAGAGCATCATCGCCGACAAGATCAAGTCCGAAGGCCTGCTGCTGCTGGGCTGGCGCGACGTTCCGACCGACAACGCCTCGCTCGGCGAGACCGTGAAGCCGACCGAACCGAACTGCATGCAGGTGTTCATCGGCTGCGGCGACTGCGCTGACGAGGAAGATTTCGAACGCCGGCTCTATATCCTGCGCAAGGCGATCTCGAACGCGATCTATCAGCGCCGCGAACGCGCGCTCGCCGGTTACTATCCGGTGTCGATGTCCTGCCGCACCGTGGTCTACAAGGGCATGTTCCTCGCCGACCAGCTCGGCAAGTACTATCCCGACCTGCACGAGCCGGATTTCGAATCCGCTTTGGCGCTGGTGCATCAGCGCTTCTCAACCAACACCTTCCCGGCGTGGTCGCTGGCGCATCCCTACCGCATGGTCGCGCACAACGGCGAGATCAACACGCTGCGTGGCAACGTAAACTGGATGGCGGCGCGTCAGGCGTCGGTGTCGTCCGAGAAATTCGGTGACGACATCGAGAAGCTGTGGCCGATTTCCTATGAGGGCCAGTCCGACACCGCCTGCTTCGATAACGCGCTCGAATTCCTTGTGCAGGGCGGCTACTCGCTGTCGCATGCAATGATGATGCTCGTTCCCGAGGCGTGGTCCGGCAATCCGCTGATGAGCGAAGAGCGCCGTTCCTTCTACGAGTATCACGCAGCACTGATGGAGCCGTGGGACGGCCCCGCTGCGATTGCTTTCACCGACGGCCGCCAGATCGGCGCGACGCTCGACCGCAACGGCCTGCGCCCGGCGCGCTATCTCGTCACCAAGGATGACCGCATCCTGATGGCGTCGGAAATGGGCGTGCTGCCTATTCCGGAAGACCAGATCATCACCAAGTGGCGTCTGCAGCCCGGCAAGATGCTGCTGGTCGATCTCGAGGAAGGCCGGCTCATTCCCGACGACGAGATCAAGGCGGAACTGGCCAAGAGCCATCCTTATCGCGAGTGGCTTGACCGCACCCAGATCGTGCTCGAGGAAATGAAGGACGCGCCCGCCAAGGCGATGCGCTCGAACCTGTCGCTGCTCGATCGCCAGCAGGCGTTCGGCTATTCGCAGGAAGACCTCGCCGTCCTGATGACGCCGATGGCCTCCACCGGCGAGGAAGCCGCGGGCTCGATGGGCACCGACACGCCGTTGTCGGCGCTGTCGAGCAAGCCGAAGTCGCTGTTCACCTACTTCAAGCAGAACTTCGCACAGGTCACCAACCCGCCGATCGATCCGATCCGCGAAGAACTGGTGATGAGCCTCGTCTCGATCATCGGCCCGCGCCCGAACCTGTTCGACATCGAAGGCCTGTCCAAGACCAAGCGCCTTGAAGTGCGTCAGCCGATCCTGACCGACGCGGATCTGGAAAAGATCCGCTCGATCTCGGACGTCGCGGACAATCACTTCAAGTCACGCGCGCTCGACACCACGTTCCACGCCGGCCTCGGCGCTTCGGGCATGGAGCAGGTACTGGAAGAGTTGTGCGGCCGCGCCGAAGCTGCGGTGCGCGAAGGCGTCAACATCATCATTCTGTCGGACCGCGCCGCGGGCTCCGACCGGATTCCGATTCCGTCACTACTGGCCTGCGCCGCCGTGCATCATCATCTGATCCGCGTCGGCCTGCGCACGTCGGTCGGCCTCGTGGTCGAGTCCGGCGAACCGCGCGAAGTGCATCACTTCGCCTGCCTTGCCGGCTACGGCGCCGAAGCGATCAATCCCTATCTGGCGTTCGAGTCCATCATCGCGATGAAGGAGCAACTGCCGGTCAAGCTCGACGACAAGGAAATCGTCAAGCGCTACATCAAGTCGATCGGCAAGGGCCTGCTCAAGGTCATGTCGAAGATGGGCATCTCGACCTATCAATCCTATTGCGGCGCGCAGATTTTCGACGCCGTCGGCCTGAAGGCGGAGTTCGTCGCGAAGTACTTCGCCGGCACCCATACCCGCATCGAGGGCGTCGGCCTGGCCGAAATCGCCGAGGAAACCGCGCGCCGTCACACCGACGCGTTCGGCGACGCGCAGGTCTACAAGACCGCGCTCGATGTCGGCGGCGAATATGCCTTCCGCTCGCGCGGTGAGGACCATGCCTGGAACGCCGAAACCGTATCTCTGCTCCAGCATGCGGTACGCGGCAATTCGCAGGACCGCTATCGTGCGTTCGCGAAGGTGCTGAACGAGCAGGCCGAAAAGCTGCTGACGCTGCGCGGCCTGTTCAAACTCAAGACTGCCGAGGACGACAAGCGCAAGCCGGTGCCGCTCGATGAAGTCGAGCCCGCCAAGGAGATC
>Ga0233435_1003869_pt1 | contig 11025 bp, 7 predicted proteins | sample SI_122_August201_3_FD_182735 | JGI IMG/M metagenome (GOLD analysis project Ga0233435, IMG submission 182735) | Seawater microbial communities from Saanich Inlet, British Columbia, Canada - SI_122_August2016_135_MG | ecosystem: Environmental > Aquatic > Marine > Inlet | place: Canada: British... | reverse complement strand
CACGAATTAAGAGAATATGATACTGAATCCCATCAAAAAGCTTTAGAATATGAATTACAGTTTGCTCGTATTTTTCTAGGAGATAAAAAGTTTCCAGAATTTATTAAATGGCGTAAAAAGTATGATTCAAGTGCAAATTAGCTTTTCTTAGAAAAGGATTATATAGTAACCAAAAAAAACTTAATTTAAAATGCAAAAGATAGAACTCTTACTTCCAGCAGGAAATCAGGAATGTTTAGAAGCAGCAGTAGAGAATGGTGCTGATGCAATTTATTTTGGTATTGACAAATTCAATGCTAGAAGAAGAGCAAACAATTTTAAATTAGAAAATATTAAAGAAACAATTGATTATTGCCACAATAATGGAGTCAAATGTTATTGTACCCTTAATATACTTATTAAAAACAGCGAAATCAAAGATTTTTTTGAAACGATTAAAGAATTATACTTAGCTGGAATTGATGCGGTGATTATCCAACACATTTCGTTTTTACCAATTATTAAAAAGAACTTTCCAGAATTGGAAGTTCATCTCAGTACACAAACCACAATTACAAACTCTTATTTTTATAATTTAATTAAGGACGCAGATAAAGTTGTTTTACCAAGAGAATTTTCTAAAGAACAAATTAAAAATTTTATTGAAAAAACTAAACTGCCAACAGAGATATTTGTTCAGGGAGCAATGTGTTTTTCTTATAGTGGAAAATGTTTATTCTCCTCATTTCTGGGAGGAAGATCCGGTAATAGAGGATTATGTGCACAACCTTGTAGAAGAAAATATAATGGCAAATATTTGTTAAGCATGAAAGATCTTTGTTTAGTTAAAGCAATTCCAGAATTGATTGACATGGGAGTTTCCTCATTAAAAATCGAAGGTCGTTTGAGAAGCCCAAAATACGTCGCTGCTGCAACTAAACTTTACAGAACAGCAATTGATTCTCACTATGCTAAAAAGTTTATTGTTGATAAAGATTTGTTTAAAGAAATGAAACTTGCTTTTAATAGAGAATTTACTTGGGGTTACTATGCCAATCTAAAAGATGTTGTTTCCGATGATCGACCAATGGGGAGAGGATTATATTTAGGTGAGTTTGATAAAGATAGAATGATTAAGTTGCAAGAAGATGTTTCTATTGGTGATGGCTTAGGTATTTGGTTACCCAATAAAGTAGATGGTGCAGTTTTAAGAAAAATTGAATTAGTCGAAAATAATAGTGGGAAGATTGAAGTGGATTCTGCTCAAAAAGGAGATTATGTTAGATTACACATCTTTGCCAAGCCCGGAACTAAAATTTATAAAACATCTTCAATAGAAGAAAGTAAAAAAATTGATTTTGTTAAAAACAAACCAATAATGATTAAAGACAGAACAGTTAACAAAATAGTTTTACCAAAGATAAAAGAAAAGAAAAACAATAAAGAAGAATTATTAGTAAAAGTCTACTCTATTGAAGATGCTAGAGAAGCATCAAAGTATACAAATAAAGTTTTTTACAATATTTTTGCAAAAGATTTTGACAACAAATATTGTGCCTATATTCCAAGATTATTAAATGATGAAGAGGTTGATGAAGCAATTAAATTAATCGAACAAGATAAAATTAAAAATGTTTTAGTTGGTGAATTAGGAACTTATGTTAAGTTAAGAAATGAGAAATTAAATTTATACTTAGATTATTCAAACAATGTTTTTAATGAACTTGATTTAGAGTTCTTTGATGATTGCACATCAATAATCTCGCCAGAATTATCTTCTGAAGAACTTAAAGAATTCTCAAATAAAGATTTCATCAGTTTAGCTCATGGTAAAGTTGTAATGATGAATACCAAATATTCTTTATTACCAAAAAAGTTAACAGATCAAAAGAAATTTACTTTCCCAGTAAGAAAAGAACACGATTATTATCAAATTCTTAATAGTAAAGAACTTGGCTTGTTTGAGTTAGTAGATGATTTAAGAAAGATTGGTATTAAAAGATTCTTCTTAGATTTAGACGATGATATTGATTATACTGTAAAGTTTTATCATAATTTATTTAAGGGAAAAGTCCTTCCGATTAAAAAAAGAGGTTATACTAAAGGCCACTTTGATAGAGGAGTAGAATAAGAATGAGCATAGGAGATTATTTAGAATATTTAAAAGGAGAAAGAACAAAAAATATTACCCGTAGTGGTAATCATGTTACTGTTGGTCCTGAAAGTCCTTTGGATCCTAATTTCAATAGTACAACAGAATCTTATCAAGAACTTATATTGAGAGAAACAAATCTTGAAACATTAGCAACAGCTAAAAAAAAACTTGATACAGAACTAAGACAGGTTGGTCCAGATTATTTTTCTGTTACAAGAACACGTTCTGAGGGTGGTCTTTTTTGTGTGTGTCATTCAAAGTATCATCTCTTGGGAAAAAATTCTGGGAGCGATTCTCAAGGAGCATATCACTTTTTTCAACTTTGTGAGGATTTAGGATCTAAAAATTATGTTATTCTAGATCGTCGTAAGTTTAAGATTTTCTATCGTAGTGACAATTTAAAAGAAGCCAAAGAAGCTCTAGATAAACCAAAAAAATTATTTCCACTTCCCGAGAATGATGGTTATAGTTTTCAAACGAGGTCTTTATAAAAATATTTGGAGAATAACTAAGTAATAAACTCAAACACAGAAATGTTTAAATAAATTCTCCCATTAACTATTAATTATGGTAAGGGGACTTAGACGAATTAACATTTCTGTTTATGTGCAAAACGGAAAAAGAGATATTGTTTATATTAACCATCTTGATCAAAAAATAGGTTCTGCTAAACCTTGGGAATTATGTACTGGAGATACTTTCACACACCCAAAAGAGTCTAAAATCATTTATCGCTCTTCTTTATCAGAAAAGAATTTTGTTAGAGAGATGAAACATTTGGAGAAAAGATATAATTTAGAAAATCTTAATTCCACTTTTTCTGAATATGTATTGAACTTATTAATAAAACCAAAAAAAGGAGAATTAGTTTCCATTCGAAAAACATTGCCTGCCCATATTAATCCAATAAATTCGCCCATTATAACTGCTACGCCACCAATAACACTTGAAGACGTGTGTTCAAGTTGTCCTTTTGGAAAAAACACAACATCATATGGAAAAGAAATTATAAATTAACAAACTTAACTTCTCTTTTCTCAAAGTAACAGATTTGTTTCACGCCTAAACTTTTCAAATATTTTTCAACATCATCTATTTGATTACCTAATTGTTCAATTCTGTGTGTATCACTACCAATAGTTATCTTCTTTACACCTTTTTGAACAAAAAGTTTTATTATTTCTTTACTAGGGTAAACTGCTAATTCTGGATTTTTACCAAAATGGTTAGTATAACTGGTATTGATTTCAAACCCAACATTATTTTCAATCAATAAATCTGCAATTTCTTCCCATTGAACTTTTAGATTAACAAACTTTGGTTCTGGCATAATTCTCTTATAAATATCAATATGCCCAATAACATCAAATAACTGAGATTTAATCGCTTCCTTTAATTTCAAAAAGTAATCATCAACAATTTTTCTTTGAAGTTTAGGTCTTCCAACTAATTTAAACCTAGTTCTACTATCAGAAACTTCTAATCCCGGCAATCCATGCACAGAACCAATAACAAAATCAAACTGAACAGAATTAATAAAATCTTTAATTGGATTTTCATATTCTTGCCAATAACCAATTTCTGTACCAAAAAAAAGGGTTGTGTTTTTATTCAAATTAAGCTGTTTAATGTCTGAAAGACTATTTTTTAGTTTTTTTTCAGTTAAAGTGAAACCCATTTTTGATAATCTGTTATAGAACTCATGATGATTAGTAATACAAACATATTTAATTCCTTTCCTGACAGCCTCAGTATAAATCTCTTCAACCTCTAGCTTAGTATCTGGTGAAGTGTTAGAATGTAAATGAAAATCTAAAATCATTTTCTAACCAAAATAATCTGCTTTTTGCGCTTTAATCTGTTTTGCCCTAGCAACACTAAAGTAATCTTCTAACTGTTTATATGTTTCTTCAATCTCTTTATCAATACTAGGCTTAACAACTTTTAGAGCTTCTTCAAAATGTTTCATAGCAACTTCTTTACTTTTCATATTTTCACGTAAAGCAATCATTGCTGCTTCTCTACAAACACCTTCAATATCAGCACCTACGTAACCTTGAGTTTTTTCTGCTAATTTGTTAATGTCAACATCTTTAGCAATAGGCATTTTTCCCAAGTAAATTTCAAATATTTTTTTACGACCTTCTTCATCAGCAACAGGTGTGAAAATCATTCTATCAAATCTTCCTTGTCGAAGTAAAGCTGGATCAATAATATTAGGACGATTAGTAGCAGCTAGGATCAATACATCAGCCATACTTTCTAACCCATCCATTTCTGTAAGCAATGCATTTATTGCATCCATGCCTGAACTACTCTTATTAGTCTCATTTGAACTTCTTCTTGCAGCAATAGAATCAAACTCATCAAAGAAAATAATAGTTGGTGCAGTTTGTCTAGCTTTACTAAAAATTTTCTTAATTAATTGGGGTGTTTCATTGACCCATTTACTAAGTAAACTTGGCCCGTTAACTAAAATAAAATTAGATTCAGATTCTTTCGCAACTGCTTTCGCTAATAAAGTTTTTCCAGTTCCTGGAGGACCGTAAAGTAAAACGCCTCTTGGTGGCCTAATCCCCATCTTTTTGAACACTTCAGGAGTTTTTAATGGCCATTCAACTGCTTCTTTTAATTTCTCTTTAACATCTTCTAAACCACCTACATCATCCCATGAAACGTCGGGAGTTTCAACTAAAACTTCTCTCATTGCGGATGGTCGAACAATTTTTAACGATTCAATAAAATCTTTCTGAGTAATCATTAATTTTTTCAAAATTTCTTCAGGAATAGTATCTCCCTCTTCAATACCTTCTTTCTTCAAGTCGGGAAGAATTCTTCTTAAAACTATCATTGCTGCTTCTTTAGCTAAAGCGTTTAAATCAGCACCAACAAAACCGTGCGTAACTTTAGCAATTTCGATAAGATCTCTTTCAACCCCTTTTCTACGAGCCTTATTAACAATAAAATCCATTAAATTTAAAGTTTTTAATTTTTCATAATATTGACTTTCTTTATTTTCAAGAATTTTTCTTCTAGGATCTTCTAGGATAAGACTATATTTTGAATCATCAATTTTTTTAATTTCTTCCGCCAATTCTTTTAATTTTGATTTTTGTTTTAATAACTCTTCTTTAAAGTTGTCAGTCTTTTTAATTTCCTCTTCTATAGTTTTAACTTCTTCTTTTAATTCATTTATTCTTTCTTCAAACTTTTTTATCTTTTCTTTCTCTTGATTAAAAATGTCATTGGCTTCTTTAATTTCAGATTCTAACCCTTTTATTTTTTCAATAATTTGGTAAACAATACTTTCTTCAGATTTTATTTTCCTATCTTCTAGTTCTTTTAGTTCAGAATTAAGTATTTTTATTTGTTCATCTTGTGATCTCAAAATTTCATTGATTTTTTCAATTGATTTATTATTAGTATCAATCTTGTTTTCTTTTTGTTTAATTTTTTTATTTAATTCTTTAAGTTTGTTTTCTATTTCTTCAGGGATAGTTTTTAACAATACATCCCCATAAAGAGTACCAAACAAAGGCATATTTCTGGTATGAATTTTAAGAACTTCTAACCTGCCTTCTTTTCCAGGAACGCCAATTTCTATTTCTCGGTCAAACCTGCCCGGTCTTCGTAAAGCAGGATCTATAACGTTAGGCATGTTAGTTGCAGCGATAACAATAACTTTTCCTCGAGACTTCAAACCGTCCATCAGGCCAAGTAATTGAGCAACAACACGTTTTTCAACATCACCTTTAGTTTCTTCTCTCTTTGTTGCAATAGCATCAATTTCATCCAAGAAAATTATTGCCGGTGCATTATCTTCAGCTTCATCAAACTTTTTACGTAAATTAGCTTCACTTTCTCCATAAAATTTGCTCATAACTTCCGGGCCGTTAATTAGAATAAAATGGGAGTTTGTTTCTGAAGCAACTGCCTTAGCAAGTAAAGTTTTACCAGTACCTGGAGGACCGTGTAACAAAACACCTTTCGGTGGTTCTATCCCAAGCCTTTCAAATATTTGTGGATGTTTTAACGGAAGTTCAATCATTTCACGAACTTTTTTAATTTCTTCTCCAAGTCCGCCAATATCCTCATAATTAACTCCTAAACTAAGTCCTACATCTTCTTTCAATTCTACTGCTTGCGGATTAAAATCAATTTCTGTATCTTGAGTTATAACAACATTATCTTTTTTAGGATTAGTATCAACAACCATGAACCTAATTCCACCAAAACCGAACCCGCCAAACTGTGCTTCCATTGCTGAAAATATATCGTTAACATTCCTGTTTTGAGAATCCATCCTTCTTCTAACTCGACCTAAAGAAACTAAATCGCCTTTTCTTAAAGCTCTGTTCATTAAACTACGTTTAAACAGTTGTGGAGAAGCTCTGATCATTACTCCTTTCTGTGCAGGAGCAATAGAAACTTTCTTTGCTGGTTCAACTTCAGCTTTTTTAATAGTAACAAGTTCTCCGATAGAAGTTCGTGCATTTTTTCTAATATCACCATCCATCCGAATAATGTTTAAGCCAATATCTCCTGGATAAGCTCGGTCAACCGTAGCAACGGTTACTCTCTCCCCGTTAATTTCTACAATATCGCCAGTATTTACTCCAGCTTGTTTCATAAAATTAGAATCTATTTTAACTAGTCCTTTACCTACATCGTCCTGGACAGCTTCCATAACTTTAAGCTTAATTTCTTCTGACATAATCATGACACCCCATATCAAAGTTTCAGAGATTTTTTTATATATAAAGGTTATGGTGTTAGAAAGTCTGGATAGATTATTAATGATAAATAACCATTAATTATAATTAATTGTAATAAAAGATCATAAATTACCATCAATCATTTCATCAGCAAGAGCTACTGCTAACTGACTAGATAGTTGAGAAGATTTAGAATAAAACGGACTATCATGCCTTCCTAAAACGTTATGACTCAGTTCATGAGCTAATATTGGTAAATAAAACGGAGCAGTATTACCTTCATTTTCCATAATGTATTGAGCTGATAAAGCATTATCTCTGTTAATACAAATTCTGTTTAGGAACGAAGAATAACAAGCAGCCACACCGCCAGGTGTAACACTAGCAATATGAGCAGTATGCTCAGTGTCCATGCCTAAACCTGACAAAACTTCTTTCACTCTATCAGATTCTAAAATGTTTCTTAACCCAGTAAGGAAATTTTGTTCGTTAGTACTTAACTCATTATCATTCAAAACGTTAACATCCACTTGAAGTTTCTCAGGATCAATGATTTCTAATTTTACTAATTCGTTATAAAAAGATTCATTCATTTGACCACCATAACCATAAAGGCGGTTCAGGTCATAAGTTTTAAAACCATTAAAAGAAAGGCCATAATAATCATCATGCCTAACAATAGGCCCTGAATAACCTGCAAGATCGAACAGTTCAATTTCGTCAGCGTTTCTTGCTGTAAGTAAATGACCTTGATTCATACCAACCTGATGAAAATCGTTCAAACTGTACGCCCCTAATCTATTCCAGCAAGTAAATATTTTAGCTGAAGCCAAGGCTTTTGCACAGGCGTCAGTAACTTGACCTGGCTGATATCCCAATAACAACCTTCGATTATCATTATCATTAAACGAATTGTAAAGTATTTCCCTTAATTCAGGTTCTCTTGTTTGATTAACTTCTTGACAAAGTTCTCGGAACCGTTTTCGACCTTGGCGTTTTAAGTCTTGAACAAATTTTAAATACTTATCATCTTGACGGAAATTGTTTCTGGAAGTAATCACATTAAGATCATCACAATTAATATAACCGAAAAACGGTGGTAAGGAAAATCCTCTCTTCCTACTATATCTATTCGGATCTAAATCATAATGATTTAATGAACGAATAAAGATGTTGTGCGATAACAAAGCAACTTTTGCTTGTGTATATTTTTCCTCTTCCGATTTTTTGTTAAAGTAACATAATCTACCAGATATTTCCCCTTCCAAATCTAACATATGAGAACGAGATTGTGCAAACAAAGCTTTACCACTGATGTCTGTCCCGTTAAGTTTTACATCAGCGTTCATATATTTAGCTTCATCACGGAGAGTTGTTTCCATGTTGTCATACATATTCCACTGAATACCATTAAATTCTGCTCTCACTCGAGTAGAAAATTCTGGTTCACCTTCTAATCTGTACCTTTTCAAAGTCACTCCTGTTTCTTGAACATTAAAGTCTAGACGAACATAACTACCGTTAAGTTTCGTGTCTACTAAAACTCTTTTAACATGTAAATCGGGATGAAACAAGGAAGCGAAACCAATTCCGAACCGGCCAATATAACCGCCCTCGCCACGTTTATCGCTCTGTCCAAGAGTTCTTAAACAGTCAATCTTCTCCTCTGAAAAACCTGCACCCCAATCTTTAACATCAAAATGTTCCATGTCCAATTGAATATCTACTCGTTGTTCAGTTTCCATTCCAGTGTAAGAATCTAAAGCGTTAGAAACTATTTCCCTTAATGCTAAAGTAGGATTCTTAAACTGTTTACTAGCAAGTTTTTTGAAAGCTTTCTCTTTATCTACATTGTACATAAAAGTTCTGGTTTCTAGTTCTTCGCCAAGAACAATGTTGTCTAAGTCCAATAAAGTAGTTTTTAATCTAGTCATAGTCAAGCACCTTTAATCCTATCCGGGACATTTCATGTTCCCTTAATTTGTGTGATACGTTGCCGAAAACTTTTTCAGATTGTACAAGTTCACAGGCAATTAAATATTGAGCATAAGTCTCGTTACGATGGTAAAGCGTTTCCATCTTTTTCATAAACGGATGATGAACATTAAAAATAACTTTATGTAAACGAGAATAACCCATCCCTTCAGAATGACTATCTAACAAAACGTTTTCGTTAGGATTACCATCAAGATCTTTAAATTCAGCACCATAAATTTGTAACCGGTTAAAATCGAAGGGGTTATCAAAAGTACCATCCTGGTTAGTAGTCATTCCACTACCGCCACCACTACCACTAAAAAAGTTTGAAGAAACTTTTTGAACAAAACCTTTCCTTAACAGCGAACCAATAGAATCAAAATTGAATACCCCTATTGCTCGAGAAGTTGAGCCACGATAATATTTACTATCTAAGCATTGATTATTATAATTACCCAAAATATTATAGAGGACCATATGACCCGGACTCTTTAAAACAGGAATCCCCTTATCTAAAAAACTAGCTAATTCTTGAGAACTTAGTCCGTTATTTGTGTAGTACAAACAGTTTGATTGCTGAAGATGGCCCCTAACTTCACTTACAGATAACATTTTTCCATCAACATTTTCAATTAAAGGTAACTGATTAATCTCTTCCAAAGTTTTTTCTTCCAAACAAGAATAACCATGATTAGCTATAACACAATGAAAATAATCAGTCATCATATTTTTATGTACTAAGCTAGTACTTTTCTTCTGGTAATCCCGCAAAAATAAAGGGGTATACTCCTGAACAATAACTTTTTTTAATCTTTTAAACAAAGAGTTATAATCGTCATTACAGACAACTCCATTTCTCGAAATAGGAAAATCAAAAATGTTAGCATCAATTAAGCCACTAAAAGATCCCATAATATTACCTTTCTCATAACGGTTAGAATCAATAAAAGCTTGGTTTTCTAACAAGATTCCGCCTTTGTAAAGACCAAATCCATGAAAATTAATTGAAGGAGAAATTACTGCGTTCAACCCTTCTTCTTTAAGATTGATAACATACTTTCCAGGTAGTTCAAAAGGCTTGTTTACTTTCTCACCATTAACCATTAACGGAGTTTCAATGTACTGGCACCATTTTCTAACAATCGTATCCAATTCTTTATTGAAAGCACGAGCTTTATATCTTTTCATTGGTAATAGTAATTGTACGTCTGTACCTTGGTAAGGTTCACTAGTTACAATTCTTCCACTTAAGTCAGGATTAAAAATAACTTTATGTCCTTCTTGGCCGTCACCAGTTTCAACAACTGTTAATTCTGGCCCTAGAGCATGGGCAAAAACTTTCCCTGCACCCATTTGACCAATTTTTTTAATATTAGTATCTTTAGTTGAATCAAACAAAGTTAAATAAATCATAATTTGATCAAGATTCATCCCACAACCATCGTCGTTAACAGAAACTGAAAGTAACTCTTTCTCTGTATCATAATGAGTGTTAATATCAATTCTACTTGCTTCTGCATCAGCAGAATTTTGAACAAGTTCTCGGAAACAAAGTAAAGGTTGAGAAAACTGGTCCATTAAAACCCTCGTTAACCCTTGCGGATCTGCTTCAAAAGCAAACCCGTAATCTTTTTCAAGTATTTTTTTTATTGGTAACTGTTTCGCTAAACCAAGTGCTATTAAAGGTAAACGTAAAGTAGAATAATGTTCGCCATTCAAACGAGAAGTTAAGTCATTCCCCAATTTTGGATTTGTAGCAAATAGTACCGGAGTGTCAAAACATTTCTTACTCAATTGATTACCAGTATGAATGTCATCCTTATCATCAACAACCATTAAAATAGAATCAATAGTTTCTTCATCAGCGGTTTGCATTACTTCATCTACCGATTCAGTTACTAAGAAAGATCGATCCAGAAAAGTTAAAGCTTGCGCTAACACTTTCCCAGTACCGTTCTTCGGATCATAGATGATAGTCTTTTTCATAGTTATTTATCCCCACAAATCACTTTTTTCAATTGTACTCCATAACTTTCAGCATCTCTTTCAAAAAGAGTTTCTTTTCCCCGATAACAAAAGAAAATTTGTTTGTCTTGATTAACAGCGTAAAATAGTTCATCATTAACATCCCTAATTTCTCTTACTGGCCGAGAGTATTCTGTTTTCGGAAAAGGTCCGGCAACAACTTTACCTCTACTG
>Ga0233435_1003860_pt1 | contig 11047 bp, 9 predicted proteins | sample SI_122_August201_3_FD_182735 | JGI IMG/M metagenome (GOLD analysis project Ga0233435, IMG submission 182735) | Seawater microbial communities from Saanich Inlet, British Columbia, Canada - SI_122_August2016_135_MG | ecosystem: Environmental > Aquatic > Marine > Inlet | place: Canada: British... | reverse complement strand
AATGAGACTTGTTATGATGCGTTAGTCTTAGCGACCGGGTCAAAGGCTATTCGTCCGCCTTTGCCGGGCATTGATTTGCCAGGTATTTATGTTTTACGGACTATTCCAGATAGTCAGAAATTACGTGGTGCAGCTAAAAATGCGCAAGCAGCAATTATTATTGGTGGTGGGTTTATTGGTCTTGAAATGGCGGAAAATCTGGTGAAATTAGGTTTAGCCGTAACCATGGTTGAAATGGCAAAGCAAATTATGCCTCCTCTGGATGCTGAGATGGCAATTTATGTACAGAGATCATTGGAAGATAATGGCGTGTTATTAAAATTAGGTCAGCCCGTTAGCGCTTTTCATCAAGGTAAAAATAGCCTGCGCGTTTGTAGCTCAGAAGGGCAACATATGGATGCGGAAATGGTCTTGATGGCTATTGGGGTGGTTCCAGAATCGGATCTTGCTAAACAAGCAGGGCTTGCTATTGGTAAGCGAGGTGGAATTCAGGTGACAGATTCAATGCAAACCACAGATCAATCCATTTGGGCTGTCGGGGATGTTATTGAAGTTAACGATGTTGTCACTCAGGCAAAAATATCCTTGCCGCTGGCAGGTCCTGCAAGTCGACAGGGCAGGATTGCTGCAAATTCGATATTGGGCTCATTGCAAGCAAATGAAAAAAAGATTCTAAAATTTAGAGGTGTTCAAGGAACGGCAGTTTGTCAGGTGTTTGGAACCACTATTGCCATGACAGGGGCGACTGAAAAGGCTTTAGCACGGGCGGGCGTATCAGGTTACCAAGTCATTTATTTACATCCCGGGGATCATGTTGGTTATTTCCCAGGAGCAAGGCCTGTTCATTTAAAACTAATTTTTGACCAAAATAGCGGCAAAATATTGGGTGCACAGGCAATTGGTGAAGGCGGTGTTGCACGTCGGATTGATGTCATTGCGATGGCTATACAAATGGAGGCAACTGTTTTTGATTTGGAAGAATCTGAATTATGTTATGCCCCTCAGTTTGGTGCGGCAAAGGATCCTGTGAATATGGCTGGAATGATTGCCTCCAATGTTTTGCGGGGCGACCTGGAAATTGCGAACTGGCATCAGTTATCAGATGCTAACCATTATTTGCTCGATGTCAGAACGATAAAGGAGAACGACTCTTCGAGTATTGATAATGCGATTCATATACCAATGGAACAATTGCGTGGTCGGATCCATGAACTTCCCAGAGATAAGGAAATATGGACGATTTGTGGAGTGGGTCAACGTGCTTATTATGCGACGCGGTTATTAATGCAACACGATATTAAAGCGAAGTTATTATCGGGAGGGATGGCAACCTATCAGGTGATAAAATTATCTGTGGCTAATCAGTAGCTACAATTTTGAGTTTTTCGGGATTAACGATTTTAATGTTTTTACCGGTTACGGATATAATTTTTTCTTTATGTAGTTTCGAAAACAGACGACTAATAGTTTCAGGCGTTAGGTTTAAATGCAATGCTAAGTCTTGACGGTTGAGCGTTAAATTAAATTCACTTGCTGAGAATCCGCGCGACATTAACCGGTTAGAAAGAGTTAATAAAAATTGCGCTAATTTCTTACTTGCGGCTTGATTTTTATGGCTTGGGTTACGCTGAGATTCAGTAATCGCTTCACAAGAGTGGGAAAAAAGCTCTCGTAGTAGTGAAGGAAATTGATTACACAATACATCTAGCTCGGCGGGGTTGAGTTTACAGTAATTGACAGTTTCTAGTGCTACTGCGGAGCATTGGTGTGCCTTAGTAGCTACGCCGTCAAAGCCAATAAGTTCTCCGGGTAAGACAAGGTTGGTGAGGTTTTCATTGCCTTCGCTGTCTGTTGAAAGCATTTTTGCAGAGCCCGCACTAATAGCTATCAGACCATAGAAATCATCACCCTGACGATAAATAAAATCTCCTTTATGAACGAGTGTGTCGTTTTGCACTAAGTCGCTTAGGTTTTGAATATCTTGTTTGGATAATCCTCGAGGAATGCACAGGTGTTGCAACCGACAATTAGTGCAATCAATTTTTAAATTAGCTAATACACTATTCATTTTAGGTCTCTAGAGGCATTTTATTGATACAGATCAAGTGGTGGTAGTGGAAAGGTAATTAGAATTAGCTTGCGCTCTAACATCAGGGCGCTTTATCAAATAATATAGAGGAATTTGACATTGAAAACAAATCTAAATATTTCTAAAAAAATTACTTTAATAGCTACAGTTGTGGCGCTATCTGCTTTATTGGTGGGTTGTGGCACTAGTGCTGACCAGTACTCATCTGCCCCGACTACACCCATTAGCGTTAAATAATTTTTTTTATAGTTACTACTCAGTTAACGACTTAGTTAACTGAGTAGTATTACATTTTGAAGGTATTAAATGAATTTTATTAAAATATTTTTTTTCACTCTTTTTTTTACTCCTTTTGCTGCCAATGCTGCAACAGCGATTGATCAAAGCCTTCTATTAGGTGATTGGACGGTTAATTGGGAGGCGAACAACTCGTCAGGCCAAGCCGCCAATAAAGGCAGTGCAATTGAAACGACCTGGACATTTACACCTAACGGTACATTGGCCAGTCGGTCTATTGATTATGATCCCAATACACGGATGAGGGATTTTGCTGCAACATTGAAGTATCGCGTCGAGGATGGCAAATTAATTAAGCAAGTAGCCCCTGGGAGAAGCACTGAAGACTCTTGTTCAGCATTTAAAATGGAAGGTGCCAATTTGATACTTAAATGTCGGTTCCGCTACTATTCATTAACAAAAAAATAAGTGCTATGGCTGTAATGGTGCAGAGAGGGCTTGCAGGGTCGTTAGAAGCGGTTACAGCTTACGCTTTAGTGCGTGTTTTACAATTTAGGTTATTAAGCGGTTTGTCAGGCATCGCGCGTAATTATGACCCAGAGCATCCGGGGTTTTGCGCTGTTGAATGGTTACGTGACAAGGGGGTTCATGGTGGGGGCATCCGGTATTGTATTTCTAACTCATCATTTTTCAACCAAGCTAGCATTAATGTCTCGCAAGTGCATTTTGATGATAGTCCAATGATGAGCTTAGGTTCAGTAACGGCAATTTCTGCTATTGTTCATCCGTTAAATCCTTTTACGCCATCACTTCATTTTCATATTTGTTGGACTGAATCTAAGTTTGGCCAAGGGGCATGGCGGCTTATTTTTGATTTAAATCCATCCATGGAAAACCGTTCGGCAAAATCCTTATTCATTAAGGCATTAAAGCAAGGGGCACCGGAGCAATATGAGGAGGCTAAATCTATCGGGGATAAATATTTTTATATTCCATCGCTCAAACGCCATCGTGGAGTAGCTCATTTTTTTCTGGAAGATTTTAAATTAAAAGCAAACGGCACTGAAACTGGTTTGGCTGAACGATTAGGGAAATCCATTATAGATTGCTACTTGGACATCGTAGAAACAACCAGTAATAAATTTATTTCGCCAAAGGCAGAAGATTTGGAAAGGCAATTATATTTTCATAGTGTTTATTTTTTTCAGGTGTTGACACTGGACAGAGGCACGATGGCAGGGTTGATTGTCCATGATCAAAATGATTTAGGCGTGTTAGCCTCACTCCCTTATTGGGTTAGTAAACCTATCTTAGAGGGTTTTTTGGAAAAAATGAATGGACATAAGAAAGAGTTATTCCAGATTATTTTATCGATATTACCTGATCAAGTTCGGTGTGAAATCAGTGATTCTATAAGACAAAAAATTGCAAGCAAATTGCGTAATTATTATTTACTAAACCCTCACCAGTTGAGGGAGTTATCCTAACGTAATTAAACCTCACTTATGTCAGATGTAACGATTGTTGGTGCTGGTATCATCGGTTTGCTGGTTGCGCGAGAATATATTGATTTGGGCGCCTCGGTCACGCTCATTGATAAAAATTTGGTCGGCCGTGAAGCTTCATGGGCGGGAGGGGGGATGTTGTTTCCCATCAACCCGGAGCAACAACCGGAAGCTGTGATGCGGCTTTTTTTTGAAAGTATGACGCTTTTCCCAAAGCTAATACAACAATTATATGAAGTGACAGAAATAGATCCGCAATGGTTAAAGAGTGGATTGCTGATTTCCCAAAGTGATGATGTGCAATTGTTAAACACTTGGTGTCAACAAAATGGAGTGATCACTTCTCATCCGCCTACAGAGTTATTGTCAAAGTTGGGTTGCCTACCTAAAGAGCCGCTATGGTTGCCGGAAATTTATCAGGTAAGAAACCCGCGATTACTAAAGGCTCTAAAATATTTTTTAACTCTACGGAACGTAACATTCATGGAAAATTGCACGTTAACGGGAGTTAAGGTTAAAGGACAAAGAATAGATAATTTAGAGACAACGTCAGGATTATTGCCGGTGAATCACTTAGTTTTGGCAACGGGTGCGTGGTCGGGTGAGAACTATCAAAAAATATTTCCTGATAAGGCGTATCCACGGCATCTGGGTATGGATGTTTATCCCGTTAAAGGTCAAATGATTGTAGTTAAAGGGCCAGAGGGATATTTGGACAGTATTATTTTACAAGATGGGCAATATATGATCCCACGAAAAGATGGGCGCATTATTGTTGGGAGTACTGTTGAATCTATGGTTTTTGATAAAAGTATAACAACTGAAGTGCGAGAAAATCTTACTGACTTTATGTATCGATTGTTGCCAGATTTAAAAAAATGTGTTGTCGAACATCAGTGGGCAGGGTTGCGACCCGCGACTATAAGTGGAATTCCATTTATAGGCTGTCATCAGAAATATGAAAATTTGAGTTTTAATTGTGGGCATTTTAGGAATGGACTCAGCACCAGTCTGGCATCGGCTAAGTTATTGGTGGATTTGATTGAAAAAAGACCGCCTTCCGTTGACCCGTTACCTTATGAACTGAATAAGTCAAATTTTCACTGAGTTATTAATTTTTTAAAATTTAAATTGGGGGATTTCTCCGTGAAAAAAACGAAGCAAATTTTTGCGCACCTGTTCTTGATGCTTTTAGGCTTAGGGGAGGCGAATGCGGAATACGCATTGAATATGCCAAAAGGTGTCACTCGGATCAGTAACGATGTATATGATCTGCATATGTTGATCTTATGGATCTGTGTAGCGATTGGTGTTCTTGTTTTTGGCGTGATGTTTTATTCGATTTATTATCACCGTAAGTCTGCGGGGCATCAAGCCGAACAGTTTCACGATAATGCTAATATTGAACTGTTGTGGACGGTGATTCCCACCATTATTTTGGTGGTAATGGCAATCCCGGCAACGAAGACGATGATGCAGATGGATGATGTCAGTGAACCTGACATAACCATTAAGATTACCGGCTGGCAATGGAAGTGGGAATACGACTACTTAGACAGCGGTGTTCACTTTTTTAGTAGCTTAGATGCTGAAAGTAATCAAGCTAGACAGCTGGGTTCTGGTGTTGAGGCAGCGGATGTTGACAATTATTTGTTGAATGTTGACAACCCTTTAGTCCTTCCGGTTAACAAAAAGATACGCTTTTTATTGACGGCCTCGGATGTTATTCATTCCTGGTGGGTGCCGGAGTTCGGCTGGAAAAAAGATAACGTCCCGGGTTTTATTAATGATGCTTGGGTCTCGGTTGAAAAGCCGGGGATTTATCGCGGCCAGTGTGCAGAGCTTTGCGGTAAAGACCACGGTTATATGCCTATTGTAGTGATTGCGAAGGAGCAGGCCGAGTATGAGCAATGGCTAGAAGAGAAAAAAGCACAGGCTTTAGCGGAGGCTAGTTCAGCAGACCGGCAATGGTCACAGGCGGAATTGATTGCTAAAGGGTCTGAGGTTTATCAAGCGAATTGTGCTTCTTGTCATATGGCTGATGGACAAGGGGTGCCGGGGACTTTTCCTGCCTTGGCGGGCAGTTCAGTTGTTACCGGACCCTTGGACGGTGAAGTTTCAATCGTACTGAATGGCCGCGGTATGATGCCATCATTTGGCGCCATGTTGAATGCCAGTGATTTAGCGGCGGTGATTAGTTTTACCCGTAATGGTTTGAGCAACAAGGTGGGTGATTCAGTGCAACCACTGATAATAAAACCGCTGTTGGCGGCGATGACCCAACCTGAAGAAGATGACGATTGGTAAGGTTCGTTTGCAGTCAGTATTGTAATTAAATAAATATTTTTAAATTGAGGTTTAAATTATGTCAGCAGTAACATCTGCCCATGATGCGCATGACGATCATGGGCCTAAAAAAGGTATTATGCGATGGTTAACGGCAACCAATCATAAAGATATCGGCACGATGTACTTGGTCTTTGCACTGGTTATGTTTTTTGTAGGCGGGGCGATGGCGTTAGTCATCCGCGCGGAGTTATTTGAACCGGGGTTACAGTTTGTTAATCCACAGTTTTTTAATTCAATGACGACCATGCACGCTCTTCTGATGGTATTTGGGTTTATGATGCCGGCTTTTGCAGGCTTTGCTAACTGGATGATTCCGATGATGATTGGGGCGCCAGATATGGCCTTGCCGCGGATGAACAATATGAGTTTTTGGTTGTTGGTTGCCGGCGGTGTATTGCTGTCCAGTACCTTGTTTATGGAAGGTGGCGCACCCGCTGCCGGTTGGACTTTGTACCCACCGTTGGTTTTGCAGACCGGTGATTCATTACCATTTGCAATTTTCTCGGTTCATTTGCTGGGTGTGTCATCAATTATGGCGGCAATTAACATTGTTGCCACTATTTTCAATATGCGTGCGCCGGGTATGGGCTTGATGAAGATGCCTATGTTTGTTTGGACTTGGTTGATCACAGGCTTTTTATTGATTGCCGTGATGCCGGTTTTTGCCGGTGCGGTGACCATGTTATTAACTGATCGTTTTTTTGAAACCAGTTTTTTTGATGCCGCCGGTGGTGGTGATCCGGTATTGTATCAACATATTTTCTGGTTTTTTGGCCACCCTGAAGTTTATATTTTGATTTTGCCGACCTTTGGTTTGGCTTCAACGATTATTCCTGTGTTCGCGCGTAAGCCGCTTTTTGGTTACCACTCTATGGTTTATGCCACGGTAGGAATTGCCTTTTTATCATTTATAGTTTGGGCACATCACATGTTTACTGTGGGCATGCCGATAGCCGGTAATCTATTTTTTATGTATTCGACCATGTTAGTGGCGGTACCCACTGGGGTTAAGGTTTTTAACTGGATTGCTACCATGTGGAAAGGGGCAATGACTTTTGAAGCACCGATGTTGTTCACTGTTGCTTTTGTGGTTTTATTCACCATCGGTGGGTTTACGGGGGTCATGATGGCGATTGCGCCATTAGATGCTCAATATCATGATACTTATTTTATTGTGGCCCATTTTCATTATGTATTGGTTCCCGGTGCGGTATTTATGATCATGGCAGCGACCTATTACTGGTTGCCGAAATGGACCGGGCATCGCTATGACGAGAAACTGGCAAAGATACATTTTTGGCTGTCAGTCATTTCAGTAAATGTGTTATTTTTTCCGCAGCATTTTTTAGGCTTGGCGGGGATGCCGCGTCGAATTCCCGATTATGCGGTGCAATTTGCTGATTTTAATATGATCTCCAGTGTGGGTGGTTTTTTGTTTGGTTTCTCGCAGTTGATATTTTTGTACATTATCATTACGACGATACGAGGCGGTAAGAAGGCAACCGGTGAGGTCTGGGAAGGAGCTAAGAAACACGGTTTGGAGTGGACGCTTCCTTCACCAGCGCCATACCATACTTTTGTGAAGCCACCTAAAATAAAATAAGCGTTGAAGATCTACATCTTGATCCGACTGAGACATCGGTTAACTAAATTAAAAGGGGAAGAATATGTCTTCTAAAGATGGCTATTACTTACCACACCGTGCGACTTGGCCTTGGATTGGCACCGCCGGTTTGGCAATTATGTTGGCAGGGTTTGCCAATGTTTTGAATAATTCTGTGATTGGAAAACCGATGATGATTATTGGTTTTGCAACCGTTATTATCATGATGGTCGGCTGGTTTACGTTGCAGTCGATTGAAAGTGAATCGGGGATGTATAATCCACAGGTGAGCATTTCTTATCGTTTAGGAATGATGTGGTTTATTTTTTCAGAAGTGATGTTTTTTGCGGTTTTCTTCAGTGCCTTATACTACGTCCGTGATTTGTCAGTTGACTGGTTGGCGGGTGTGGGAGATGGACCCGGACGCTCGACCAATATGTTGTGGGAAGGTTATCAATCGACCTGGCCTACCAATGGCCCGGGTAATGTCGGGGGTGATTATGAGCCCATGAGTGCTTTTGGTCTGCCATTGCTGAATACTTTGATTTTATTATCCAGTGGTGTGACTGTGACATGGGCACATTGGGGCTTGATAATTAAAGATAGACAACAATTGATTCGTGGCTTAATTGCGACTGTCTTGTTGGGTTTTTTGTTTGTCTTTTTTCAAGGGATTGAGTATCACGATGCCTATACCGAAATGGGTTTAACACTGGGTTCTGGTGTTTATGGGTCCACTTTTTTCATGTTGACAGGGTTCCATGGCTTGCATGTCACCATTGGGGCAATTATGTTAACGGTAGTGTTGTTCCGTAGTTGGAAGGGTCATTTTACTCCGGATAATCATTTTGTTTTTGAGGCTGCTGCCTGGTATTGGCATTTTGTCGATGTGGTTTGGTTAGGGTTGTTTATTTTTGTCTATTTGTTTTAACTCGCATTACACAAGTAAAAATTAATTATTGGGTTTTTTTTATAGTTATTTTCTGTGGTTTGATTTGAATCAATGTTTACTCCTAAATTTTGTTTACTCTTATAGTCGTATCGTTTTTTTGTCACGATATGAACTTTCCTTTTCTACTTTTTGAATAGATTTAATGTATAAAAAAATGAATATAAATAAGAATTTTTCAGGTGTGTTTTTAGTTGTTATGGGTTTGTTATTTTCGACATCACTTTGGGCGCATGGTGGTGCGGCTGGGACGGATACGGACCAATGTAAGATTGAAATTGATGGTGAGTGGGTTCACTACACGGCTTATCAGCCTTTTATAGCACCGGGTGAAGAGTATTGTGCTTCTATTCCTGAAATTAACACGCCAACTAATTTAGTGTTTGATTACATCGGCACCAAGTTACGGGGTGTATCAATGGAATATGAAATCACTAAAGAGCCAGAAGGTAACCGTATTATTTATAAAGAAGCGGCTAAACATACTACAGGAACGGTTAATACGACTCATAACTTCACTGAAGCCAGTCGTTATTTGATTCATTTGAAATTAATTCCTGAAACCGGTGAGCCGACTGACGTACATTTAGGTTTTACTATTGGTAGCGGTAGCGGTACAAGTTGGACCATGCTAGCCCTGTATGCCTTCTTCTTATTTGCTGGACTCTATGTTCTTTATTTATCGCATGCAGGCTTTAAAGAGTTTGCTGATAAATTAATGGGTAAAGCAAAAGAGCTGTAAGTTAATTACCAAGACAATCAGATTTTCATGGAAAAAAAGATGTTAAGACAAGCGTTTATTAGTCTGGTCGGTACATTTGCAGTGCTGTTGCCCTTTTTGGCAACAGCGGCTGTTGATTTACCGCCCTCAATCACCATAGACCCAGGTAAAGTGGAGCCGCCTTGTAAGTTTAATTTACCGAAATGGCGGGATGCGCAAGTTGTAGAGGGTGTTCAAATTCAGGAGTCAAGGCGCTGTTTGCCGGATAATCCGGACTTGATTGCCGCGGTGGTTAAGGGGACGAATAACATTTCCATGGAAACACTGATGGAAACCCATTTATCAGTCGATAGTGTTATCAAGAAAGACGATTTAGATGGTGACGGTGACCCTGATGTTATTATCATCAAATTGGAAGTTTTTGAATTAAACGGACACACGCCTGATTTTGCTGGATTAAGTACCACTTACGATATTGCGCCGGGTGTACAGCCTGCTATGTGGGTATTTGCACCGAAGACTCGGGGCATGTCGACGCAGAGTTTTATCAGTAATGTGGCGAATACGACATTAAGAGCGCCGTCACCGGTAATTCGGGTGGAACAAGATGATATTGTTTGGTTGCAGTTAGAAAACAGTCATTATTTCCCGCATACGATACATTTGCACGGTGTTGATCATCCTTATGTTGACAGTTCAGGAGAAGGTAATGACGGTGTCCCACAAACGAGCGATAAGGTGGTGATGCCAGGAAGCGCAAAGACTTATGAATTCAAGCCCCGAGTTCCCGGTACTTTTGTTTATCACTGTCATGTTCAGGCCCATGTGCACATTGGTATGGGTTTAATCGGTATGCTGGTGGTTGAAGAAAATAAACCTAATAACTGGGTGCAGACATTGAATGTCGGAGCAGGACAGGTCCGTCACCCTTCCAAAGGGGTTCTGGCAGACTATGACAGTGAATATGATATGCATTATCATGCGCATGATAAGGACTTAGGGGATATCGTTAAAGAATTTAATGATCCACGGTTGGTTGCGCGAAAGATGAACCGGGAATACGATTTACAAGATGCGACTGACGAGTATCATTTATTAAATGGATTGTCATTTCCCTTTACCTTAAGGGAATCGCTTATTGTTGCAGAGCCGGATCAAAACATTAAGATGCGGATATTTAATAGTTCCGGAGAGATGGTCGCTATGCATACGCATGGCCATAAAGCGACGATTACCCATTATGATGGGGTCGAACATAATCCAATTGCACAAATCACCCGTGATGTTTACGATTTAGCCCCAGCGCAACGTAATGATTTGAAGATCAGTACTAAGAATGATGGCTTTCACAGTTACGGTGAAGGGATCTGGATTTTTCATGATCACCGCGAAAAAGGGATTACTACCGATGGTATGAATCCGGGTGGTGGGGTTAGTGCTTTAGTTTATAAGTCATACTTAAATGAAAACGGAATGCCTAAGGTACAGGGCAGTGATATTACGCCTTTATTTACCCAGGCTTTTCATTCACGTCAATATCCTGTTTGGCAAGACTTTGATGAATGGAATAGTTTAGGGGAACCTGAAGAGGTTG
>Ga0233435_1003850_pt1 | contig 11079 bp, 11 predicted proteins | sample SI_122_August201_3_FD_182735 | JGI IMG/M metagenome (GOLD analysis project Ga0233435, IMG submission 182735) | Seawater microbial communities from Saanich Inlet, British Columbia, Canada - SI_122_August2016_135_MG | ecosystem: Environmental > Aquatic > Marine > Inlet | place: Canada: British... | reverse complement strand
CATATGTTTTCAGGTGCCTCGCAATTTAATCAAAATATTGGTAATTGGGACACATCAAACGTAATTAATATGAAATATATGTTTTCAAATGCCTCGCAATTTAATCAAAATATTGGCAATTGGGACGTATCAAAAATAATTAATATGATTAAAATGTTTTCATGTGCTTTAAAATTTAATTCGGATATTGGCAATTGGAATGTGAGTAATGTTACAAGCATGGAATGTATGTTTGCAGGTGCCTCGCAATTTAATCAAAATATTGGCAATTGGGATGTAAGTAATGTTACAATCATGAACCATATGTTTTCAAATGCTTTACAATTTAATCAGGATATTGGAAATTGGGATGTGAGTAATGTTACAATCATGAACCATATGTTTTTAGGTGCTTTAAAATTTAATTCGGATATTAGCAATTGGGATGTGAGTAATGTTACAAGCATGGACCATATGTTTTTAAGTGCATCACAATTTAATCAGGATATTGGTAATTGGGATGTGAGTACTAATACAAGCATGACCCATATATTTTTAGATGCCTCACAATTTAATCAGGACCTTAGTAATTGGAATATATTAAAAAAATACGATATAGATTACAACCCTCAAAATTTAAATTATTTACCATATTGTCATAAAAATATTTATTGTAAAATAATTCATATGTTACAAAAATTAATAAAAAATACTTAAATTATGTCTTGGTCATCTGTTTTACAGACTGTATGCGCATATTTAAACTGGGGTCACTTCATATTCACCGTTGGAGGGACACGGAACTGTGTTTTTTTTATATTTAAAACATTCCCCATACATGTTTTTTAGTGTAAATTTATCAATATTGTTTGGTGTTGGATATACATAAATTGTTTTTATATTAGGCCCTAAAATATACACAAAAAAAAGTCCTATAAAAAAACTTATTAAAAATATACGTGCTGAAATATACTTCATATTATATATTAAATGTTTTTTTTTATTTTTTTAGATATATATGTCATACAACATTGATTATGTTATGTTAGTGTGTATTGTACTTAATAATTTCCGCACAATACTGTTTTTTTAGCATATTGTTGAAGTAATTTGAATTCAAGTTGTTTTAGTTCATTCAATTGATTTGTAAATAATTCCACCCCATGTTCTAAAAGACCGATTGTCACCTTATCATGATTACTACTATTGAGCACATCAACAAATATTTTAATTGTAGCTTCAACTGACTTTACTGAGTCAAGGTGTGACATCAAGTTATAAGTATTTAATAATATTGTTAATTTTCTACAATTAGTAAATGAAGCATTTTTAGTAATTCCTTCAAATAGAATATTACTAATATGGTCAATAATTTTAGTATCATAATTAAGAATATATGCATAAATTGCAGCACATGCGTTATTTATACATGACGGTTCTAATTCAATATTTTTATTTCCATCTATTTCTAAAATGTTAGTATTATTTTGTTTCGTATGGGTAATCAAATTAGTATGATATCTGGAACATTGTTCCAAATAATCAAGTGTAATAGAACTTTCACCTTCTCGAGAACGTTTATGAATTCGTTCCAAGCATGTTGATGGGGTTGTATTAATATAAATCATTTTTGACAAAGGAAAATCTGTAACAAATGTTTCATACATATGCTTATAAACATTAAAATCATTTACACTTATTTTACCATCATCAAAAAGCATTTGAGCAAAAACATAACGGTCTGTTTGTATACTTCTCTCGGTAATAATAATACTATCTGTATTTTCCTGAATTGCTTTTTTTAAAATAGCGATTCTTGTTGATAGAGCAAGTATTTGAAATGAAAACGCGTACTTATGTTGGTCAATGTAAAAGTTGCAAAGAATGCTTTTACCGTTTATATCATAAATAGTACTCCAAATTAATAACGGCTCATCTAAGACAACAATCTTTTTAGGTAATCCTGAACAACTCTTTTTAAATTCGTCTATAATTGATGATTTACCCGACCCAATATTTCCATCAATTGATACAATGATATTACCGTTCATGTTCATTTTAAGTATTTTATATAATCAAAGTAAGTAACATATATTATAAATCATTTTTTTTTAAATTAAAATAATATTGAAATAAGTAGTTTGTTTTTATTTACAATTTAATATTTGTTAAAGTTGGTGCACGTTGGGCTGAAAAACTTGCATCAAACGAACGTCTTGACATTTGCTTAGTCCTGGATGATTTTTTACTAATATATTTATTTGTTGGGGACATTTCTAAATAGTTAGCATCGTAATCTGAACCAGAACTGGATGTTGAAATTTCTCTTTGATGGCGGCTTTTAAGTCTATGATTTGATTTAGTTATACGTGGTAATTTGGGTTGGGGTTGTTGTATGCACAACTCATTACGATGACTGTTACATGATATACTATTTCGAGGTGAACGATACAAATTAGATAGATGAAGTATATTGTCTGGATTGTTAGTATTATTATTTATCTCATTTAGTTGATTAATTATATAGTCCAGTTTATGTGTTTGATTAGTCATTTGATTGTCCAATTTTAAAACATAACTTGTAAGTCTGTCTATACGGTCACAAATTGACGACAATTTTATATTATTTGAGGAAGACATTATAATTTAATTAATTATTATTTTTCTTTATTCCAAACATAAATATATTCTTGATATTTATTTTGTCGACTACTTTTTTTTAACAGTATTTTATTATCTGCTGTTCCTAATATGGGTATGCACGCATTTTGGTATATTTCATTATTTACGTTTAAACAATAATGCCCCCCAACTTTTAAATACCGAAATGTCAATTCAAATAAAGGACGATAAAATAATTCATTCATTGTATTTTTATTATTATATTTAACATTGTGCGAATATTTTTCAATTGCATAGTATGGAGGAGATGTTAAAACAAAATCATAGTCTAGTTTACTGTAATCAACAGTTAATGCATCTTGGAAAATAAGTTGAATATCTATTAATGGATTGTTAATTGCTTGTTTCATTTGTTGATAAGGTTTTATTAAATTGGTATTAATATCAATTCCAATATATTTTGATACTCCTGTTATAGATGCTCCCACTAATCGCCCACCCCATCCACATGTAAAATCAAGTACAGTATTTGGTTTATATAAACAGTATATTTCAGCTGCTACAATAGGTCTAAAAATATTAATAGAAGAAATGCATATGTTATATACTTCTTTATAAACAGTATATTTATTCTTTTTATTTGATGCATTTTTTGTATTACTATAATACGTAAGCATATTTTGTATAAACTTTTTTGTTTTAAACCATTCAATATTTTCAATAAAATCAAAATAACTTGCATTATATTTTCCTTTAGTTTCAAGCCTTTCACAAAAAGTAAAATAATCAACAAAATTATTTCCAATCCGAGTTCCATATCCCACAGAGGGTTTTTTACCTGTTTCTCTCAATTTAATATTTTCAGAAGAGTATAATTCACATAATTTAGAATAATCTTTCTTCATTAATTGTTCCGAAATTGGTTTAATAGTTTTAGAAATGTTATATTTAGTTTCAGGATCTAAAGTTGATAAAATCATAATACAATATTGCGTTTACTATTTATATGTATATAAATTAATTAAAATTGTATTATGAGCTAATTATATTGTGTAAGACATACATACTTATTTTTTATTTTTCTTTGTAAGTTTTCCTTTTTTACGACTATTTTTTTTGGATTTATTTCTACATACTTTTGTTTTTTTATGTATTTGTTTCATTTTATGAAGTTTATTGATATTTTTTTTATTTTTATGTGTTTTTTTATTACCCCAGCCTTTACCTCTTAAATTATATGTATCCCTATATTTTAGTTTTAATGAAGTATATTTATCAATATTGTATTTTGTTTTATGTCGATTTTGTATATTAAAATAATATAATTGACTTGTTAGTTGAGTTGAATCAATATTAATTTCATCATTTATAATAATATCGTTATATAGTTTTTTTAATAAATTTGGAATAATATTATTTTGTATAATTATCATGTCAACAGTTTTATTTTTAGGACGAGGTATTATACCTATGGTTCGTACAATGGAATTATGTATAGGATATGATGTTATTTCATTCACGACCATTCCTATTCTTTCAATTAACCATTGTATATTTACACGTTCTTCGTTGTATACTTGTTCAATATCTAATCTTAAATCGGCACATGGTATCGGTAATATATTTCGATATTCGAAGTTTGAATAAAATACATCCGGATATTTGGTAATAAGTTCTTTTCTGTAATCGTCTTTAATATGTTTTTGAGTTGTAACACGTTCTTCCCTTCTTTCTGGTACAGAAATAAGTTTGTCCAATTCTTTATTTAATTCATATATAGTAGGTATTGGTGTTAAATATATTATAATATATTTTAACGTATTTGAATCATCTATTTTAAAAGTTTGTATAGTTGATATTAAAGAGCCTATTTTGGGTATGTCAGGTGTTTTACCAAATTTTATTTTATTAAAATATATCTCTGACGTAAAAAAATAACCAACTACACTTTTTTTATACTCTTCAATTAAATTATTATCTATATCATCCATTAACACATATAGTAATATATCATTTCCTATATGACTGTTTTGTTTTACTAAATTAAGGCTTGTTCTAATTATTTTATCATCTAACATATGATTATAATTATAATTGGAATCTGTTAGTGGAGTATTTATTGCAATATCTAATGGCGTCATTAAAATATTACTTTGAATACCACCTGATACTTTTTTTGACCATCTATCTGTACTAAGAGAAGTATTTAATTTACAATCTAAACTAATTAACGGAACTATAAAATCAAGTATTTGTCTTAATTTAAATATTTTTTGTTGATGATTAGAATTTATATACAATGTAAAAATAGTTTGTCCGAAATGAATTTGTATTTGGGTTTTTAATCTTAGATAAAACTGATTAAGTAAAGGAAGTAGTGATAATAATATTATTTTAACATGATTCATAAAACTTTCATTATCCTTTTTATTTGGTATATATACTTTACAATCGATGTCTGCTGTTATTAATAAGTTAGGGTCAATTCTTCTATATGTATCACCTCCGCTAATTTGTATTATACCTCTATTATTTAATGAAATATTAAATGATGTTAATAATGTTTGTATGAGTTGTCTTAATGATGGGTATTCGGATGAATTAATATCTAAACATTTACTCTGAAATTCGGTAAAAAAATCATTATAACTATTATATATTTTACCGTCTGAACCATATACTTGAGATTTATGGTCATTAAATTTTCTAATAAATATTTTATATTGTGTTAATTGATAATTATTAACCATTTTAGAATCATTTATAAATATTTCATCAAATACTTCTGTAAATAAAAACATTAATGTATCTTCTATTGTTTTTGGAGAAGCAACAGAGGTTGGCATCATTTGTATCATATAAGTTATTTGTTCTGATATATAATCAAACATACTCTTACCCCCACGTTTATTATAAAAAAACAACCCCTCTCTAATCTTATCTATATCAATTCCTTTTTCATCTATTCTATCTTTTATTAACATATTTGAAATTAAATATAATCCTAATTGCGATAAAGTATATATTTTTTTATTATCATCACCATCACCAGCACCATCACTATCACCAGCACCATCACCATCATCCTCATTATCATCATCATTAATATTCATAATACAATGTTTTTTAAAAAAATGTATATTTCCATTTGGATTACCATATTCAAAATAAAAAATAAGTTTATGATATATATTATCATTATCAGTATTATTATTATCATTATCATATTCATATGTATTTCCTAATAATCGTATACCTAATGGATCATTAATAGTATTAGGGTCTCTAAAATATAAATCAAAATGAATTGAATTACATAACGATAATGTTCCAAAATGTATGTTGTCATTAAATTCCATTGGACCAATAAAATAATCTAAAATAGAAAATGGTAATTGTGGACCTGTTTTTGTCCTTTGATTTACAGTCATGACTGTAAACTGTTTTATAATTAGTTCATGTATTTCATTAATCTCGTTTTTTATGGTACTATTAATAGAACCATTTGTAATTGGGTTATTTGTAAAACATAATATATCATAATTTCCTTTTATAGTAGATATTTGTTGTAGTGATAATTGTTCGTTATTCTTAATAGTTTCATCATGACTATTTATTAACCCTGAAGTATTAAATATATAGTTCCAAGAAGTACCTCCATAAATTGTAGCAGCATGATTGTCATCCTCATTAATAACACGTAATAAACGTCTAATTCTATATTTTATTTCAGAGGTGTATAATTGTTTATAAAATAAATAAAAATTTGTTCGTATTGATGATATAGTAATTTGCTTTTTATCCATTTAAATATAAAATATAACAATATATTTTTTATATTTTATAAAACTTTTTCGGACGTGTATAATTTATTTTTTTATTTTATTCTGAGTCTTCCTCATTAGAGTCATAATCCTCTTCTGAGTCTTCCTCATCAGAGTCATAATCCTCTTCTGATTCCTCTTCTGAGTCTTCCTCATCAGAGTCATAATCCTCTTCTGATTCCTCTTCTGAGTCTTCCTCATCAGAGTCATAATCCTCTTCTGATTCCTCTTCTGAGTCTTCCTCATCAGATTCCTCTTCTGAGTTTTCCTCATCAGATTCCTCTTCTGAGTTTTCCTCATTAGATTCCTCTTCTGAGTTTTCCTCATCAGATTCCTCTTCTAAGTTTTCCTCATCATATTCTTCTTCTGAGTCATCCTCATCATATTCTTCTTCTGAGTCATCCTCATTAGATTCCTCTTCTGAGTTTTCTTCATCAGATTCCTCATCAGATTCCTCTTCTGAGTTTTCCTCATCATATTCTTCTTCTGAGTCATCCTCATCAGAGTCTTCGTCCACATAATCTTCATCGCTATCATCTTGTTCTGAACTTTCATCTTCTGAATCTTTTATAAAATAAGTATTACTATTAGTATCAACTAATTGTTCATCCTCAGTCGTTTCAATGGTCTCTTCCTCAATATAATCTTCTTTAATTACATTGTATTGATTTTGTGGTTCTTGTTCATATTCAGTTTCTTCATCTTCATCATCAATTACAAATCCATCGCAAACATATCCACTTGATGTCATACGAAGTCCTTCTAAATGGTCAAAGTTTGCTTCATGATTTATGTCATGAATTGCTCTTCCATCAATTTTATGTCCGTTAAATTTAGTATCCCACCTATCATTACGACCATTATATTTGGAACTTGCATAAATTGTCTCCATTTCATCAATATACCTATTTGGAGGATTAATTTTTTTCCTTAAGTTATATTTATTTGAGCGTTTATTTTTTTTTGCTGCGGGTACAGCAATGTCATTTTTATTAGACGAGCTAAATAATCCAGTAATTATTGATATCATTGTAAATGTATTGTTTGTTATATATCATAAAATTATAGTTTATATTTAATTCATTTTTTTATAAATATATAATATAAATAATTTAGGTTTATCTGATTTGCGAATTATCACAAAAATTAAGTAGTAATAAAGGATGGTTGTATTGCAATACCACAAACACCATTATCATTTCGGTTATCACTTCGAGCAATTTTTACATAGCCATTATCTCCCCAAGTAGTAGACCAAGAATTTTTAACTAACCAATACTTTTGACCCTTATCCTCACCATATCCAATAATTAACGCACCATGGTCTAAATTAGTTCCACAGTCATTTGATGTAATAATTCTACCAGAATAACTTTGAAAATATCGCGCATCAGCCTCAATTGCAACAGATACAGGTTGCTTAGACACAGCTGCTTTTAATGAGACCTGGTCGTTAGGAGCAACATCATAACAGTTCATAAATGTTGCAATACTGGGAACATTACCTTGTTCGCACACACTCGGTTGTCCATTTCCAGCTGTATTGGGGTATTGATTTTTACTAATTGCACCATTTTCAATAATATACTTAAATGCACCGTCCATTTGACCACCGTTGCATCCATAGCTCCCATACTTAATCCCGGACGCACAGTCTATTAGTTGTTCTTCTGAAAAACTTACTAAGTTACCAGTAGCAGTTGCCCACGCACCTTCCATTGCTCCGGTAGCAGAAAATGACCAACACGAACCACATTGATGTTGGTTTTTTACAGGAGTAACTGCACTTTTTTCTCGCCAGTCAATTGAATCGGGAAGCAACTCTGTTTGTTTGTCATAAATAAAATAATTACACCCATAAAGCCCAGGTATTTTGTTTTTAGATTTTTTTAGTTTTTTTTGATTAAATTCATTAGGCAACCAATCAGTAAATTGATTAATTCCCTTTGTAAAATTTTGAGAAGGATCTTTATTGTGTTGTTGAATATTAATTAAATTAGTTCTGAAAATATTAAAACGTTTTCTTGTAATTTTTAAATTTTTATACCTTTTTTTAAACCTTTCTTGAAAATTTGTAAAATGGTCCCAAACAAAATGTTCAGTAATATCATATGGTGTAATATCAGAAATTGCTAACGTATTTGTAATAACAACAAATGAAATAGTTGCAATACTAAGTAACATACTTTTATTCATTATACTATGTATATGCATACAGTTTTATACTATTATTATAATTTTGTTTTAAATAAAATCAAGTACAATTTAATTTTATTTAAAGTATTATATGTTATATTACAATTTCGGATATACACAGTTTATTAATAAAATAAGTGTTATATCCATAAATTAAGTTAATTTAATTGTACAATTAATCAATTCATAAATATGATTTTTAATCATATATATAAAAAATAAGTATAAATTATACAATGACTTTATCATCCTCAATTACTACTTTATTAATTTTTATAATATTAACATTTAGTTTAACGAAAATATTAGAGTTTTATGGTGTTCAATCATCTGAATATGCTGCTTATTTATATTTTTATATTTTGATGTTTGTCATATATTTAATTGTATATAACGGATAATCTTTTTTTTATGAGGATGATGGTAATGGAGCAATACATAATTTAAGCATACCTAAACTGGCAACGTTATATTTAACTACAAGTGGAAGGTCATTATTAATATACATTTCAATTTGGTCACATAAATGTGTACATTTAATAATTGAGTTTAAATGGCGAATAGAAAAAATACCTTGGTTAATTTCTGAAGCATCCGGTTGTTTAACAAATTCCATATTTCCTTCAAGTTCATTTGTTGTAATAATAATATCAGCAAATGGTCCTTCTGCTTTGTATATAAGTTCATTACCAACAGAAATAATTTCAAGTTTATCACTTACGGCAACAAATGACTTAATATTTTTTTGAAAAGAAATAGATGGCATATGTAAAATAGACGAAAATGACACATCTGGGAATTCTAACTCTTCGTGGTCTGGTTCAATAAGTCGAAGGCGTTTAATTTTACGACGACGTTTTTCCGCATATTCAAATTTAAGTGTTAGGTGTGAAATAATACCATCAACATAATCATTTTCGTCAATATAAATAGTTAATGTATCATTAGATTCAATTGTATTAATTAATTTATATAATTGCACAATATTAACTCCAATAATAATTTTTTCTTTTTTACATTCATAAAATTCAAAATTTTCGGCTTCTAAAAATAAATGAACTAAAGTTGTTTGGGATTTGTCCGTATTAATAATTTTCATTCCCTCTGGTGTAAAAGTAATATTAGTATCACCTAAAATATCTTTTAGTGCAGTCATAAGAGTTCGAATTGGTAAAATTTGGACTGTTTTTATAGTAAGAACCGTTTTAACCGCGAACCCATTTAATTCATTTTGTTGAGTCATTGGTGATGTTGTTAAAGAATTTGACATTTTTGAATTGAACGCGAGTATGTTTGATAAATGAATTAAATATAATACTTTGTTTATATTTAATTTTTAATAATTAATAAAATAGCTGTATTTAAAGTTTAATTGTTTGTGTATTATGTCATTTACTTGACACATTTTTTAGCAAGTGAATTAGGCGCGCGTCTCATGACCGACATGACCACAACTGAACGACACGTACCAACCCCCTTACCAATGCCTGCTTTCATATTACCACCACATGTATTGGTGCGATTAATAGTTTTTCCTGCATTGCGTGCTGCTTTTCCTGCGTTAAGTAATACCATTATTGTATATTATATATATAATATACATAATAAAATAAAACATAAATAAATCAATTGTAAGTGAATATCCTAAATAAACGTAATAAATATAATAGTGAATTTATTTAATTCGTTAAACTATACATATTTATATATTTTTAATACGTAAATGAGTATTAATATTATTGTGGCATATTGTAAAAATAGAGGTATTGGAATAAATAATCAACTGCCATGGAATCTAAGTGAAGATTTAAAAAGATTTTCAAAAATTACTAAGGGAACTGGTAATAATGCTATTATTATGGGCAGAAATACATATGAAAGTATTGGACGAACACTTCCTCATAGATTTAATATAGTTTTATCAACTACTCAACAAATTCAAGGTGTTAAAACGTGCAATTCATTAGAGTCCGCAATAATACTATGTAAAAATAAAAACATTAATGATATTTTTATAATAGGAGGGCAATGTATTTATAATGAAGCTTTAAATAAAAATATTGTTCATAACATTTATGCAACTGAAATAAATAAAGACTACGTTTGCGACTGTTTTTTTCCTTATATTTCAGAACAATTTATTACACACCAAGAAAATAAAAGTATTAATGGGATTGATGTTTGTTATAAAACATATACTTTAAGTTCTGCTCAAACATAGGTTCTGTTCAAAAAATAATAAAAAAATGAATTATTTATATGGCGTACAGATATATAGATAAAACATAAACACTTTTAAATGAGACCGAATAAATTCATTATTAAATGTCAGAAATATGGTAATCAATTATTTTCCTGGAGAATGGGGGGTGGAGTTACATGTATATTGTTCGCAGGGTTGATGTGTCCAGAAGAATACAAGCAATTTCCACTTACATATATTTTACAATCGGATTAT
>Ga0233435_1003847_pt1 | contig 11088 bp, 8 predicted proteins | sample SI_122_August201_3_FD_182735 | JGI IMG/M metagenome (GOLD analysis project Ga0233435, IMG submission 182735) | Seawater microbial communities from Saanich Inlet, British Columbia, Canada - SI_122_August2016_135_MG | ecosystem: Environmental > Aquatic > Marine > Inlet | place: Canada: British... | reverse complement strand
TCCAGATATTTACCTTTATCCTCATAATCAAAACCTGGAATCATTTTAAAAAACTCATTTACAATTGATTTTTTATCCCAATTTATAGTGGATTTAAGCTGGTTTATAGTGCTTTCAAAATTATTTAATTGTTTTTCACTGTATTCTGGCTTGTTTTTTATTACCCCTAAATTTTCAAATCGTTCCATATCAAGCACTTCTTTATCAGTATAGAATTCTTCAAAATCTTTTTCGCCAGTTGTGTCACTCTTTGTAAACAAACAAGGCCATTGTTTTAAATGCTGAATGTTTAATTTTGAATTTTGAATAAAGAAGCTCCTCGCTTCATCTTCATTTTTACACAGGTAGGGCTCATACCCTTTGTCTTTTAGATATTTAATGGCAATATCTGAAAAAGACATTAAGTGCAGAGTCTCACTCAGCTTTGGAAAGAATATATCTCTATTTTCTCCAAAGATACAACTCATTAAGCAAAGTTCGCCACTCTCTTGAGGGGTGACGAAATAACGCTTAATGTCACTCGGCGCAGCAATTGGCTGCCTCTTTTCAATTCTTTGATTAAAGCCATGTAATAGCGACCCATCACTAAATGCCACATTGGCAAATCGTGCAGTTGAGATATTTATATCTAGTGAACGGCGCATTAAGAACATCTCCATAATGCGTTTACTTGCACCCATCATGTTGATTGGATTTGCCGCTTTATCAGTGCTTACACAAAAATATTTTTTCGTACCATTTTCAATAGATTGTTTAATGGTCTTATCAGTATTAAAGATATTTACATCAATCATTCTCATCAATGTAAATGGATCTTCTTCACTACGAACATGCTTTAAAGCTGAAAGGTTTAATACATAATCATATTTTCCATCTGATTTAATAAAAGCATCGTATTCTATAGAGCCAATATCTAGTGCAAAAGTTTTAAAATCACCCTTAATATATCCAAATGAACTTCTAATATCTCTCACTAATTCAGTAAGATTGTTTTCACTTATATCCACAACATGTAGCTTCTTTGGATTTCTTTTAAAAATCTCTTTAACTACGGCTTGACCTATTGAACCCGCACCACCAATGACCAAAAAACATGCGTCTGATACTATACTGTAAAGTGCAGAATCATTATTTGCAATATCAGCATGAAATAACTCTTTATCTCTACTTATTAGACTTAATATCTTATTCATCTTCTTTTATAATTCCAAAAATTAGCGCCCAGATTCCTAACTTTAATCACCGACAACATCCCCCATAAGCGCCTGTTTTTATATTAAATTCTTTTTCTAATTTAATAATTTCATCACATCCTTTCAAGGTTGTTAATCGATGTGAGTATCGTTATCTCTTCACCTAGATCCTCAAATACACCCATTACTGCCTGCTCAGTTTCGTTATCTAATGCACTAGTTGCTTCGTCAAAACAACACATTAGCTTGTTTATAAAGCGCCCTTGCAATACCTATTCTTTGACGCTGTCCGCCAGAGAGGCGAACACCTCGTTCACCCACAAATGTTTGATAGCTGCTTAATTATTCCTGATATTTGTGCCTGCTGTGCTGTTTTTTTACTCGCTGATGATTGATTAACTCTTTTTCAATACCAAAAAGCAATATTCTCTTCAATAGTGCTATCTGATAGGTAGATGTTTTGTGGTACATGGGCGATATACGCTTACCATACTCTACGGTTTTTATTATTGATTGTCTGGTTGTCAATAAGCAACCCACCTTCAACCTTGTAATCACAATCCTGCGCCTTGGCCACCTTTTCATGATGTGTAAACTCTTTTTCCCTGTCTGCAGTAATTGTTAGCACCAGGTCTTTGTAGGGGCGCAGCAGCTCAATGGTAGTGGCTGCCACTAGCTCTACTGTTTTACCCTCTACCTTTTCATAACCATAAATTTACTCTTTTTCTCTACGATGATCACTAGGGTCTATTTGTGGTTTTTACCGACTACTGTATCGATCTCCCAGTCTCCGATCTAGCTCTTCTCTTCAACTATTGCAGGCCTATCATCAATGCTCACAGCATTTTTGATCTAACCACACCTATCCTTACCGGAACCACGCTTCCTGTATCTTTTTTCCGTTTGTCCTCAGAAGCTTATACAGATCTCCACTGCTCTCCTTACCCCCCCCCAGATGTGCTTGTAGATGGTCTCGTAATTAATCTCAACACCCAATGCCAGCTTGCGCCTTTCAGATATCTTCTCTGGACTGTTTTACACACAAAGCAGGCTCTTGATCATGCTACGCATTGGGGCATCTAGCTTGATTTTCTTCTTAGCTCTTAGCTCCTAGCCCCCTCAGTCGGCTGTTTGCATGCCATGATTCCCTCTTCAAATGTCGTAGTTCCATAGAGACGCTGTATACTTGTAGATGACTCTCTATTTCTACTACCATTCTAAGGTATGCTGCAGTTATTAGTTGAATCTAGATGTTATCTAATGCCCTTCCTCTACTGTCCAGGGTCTACCCCTCTTTTCTGGATATGCTGATGAGTATTTGACGATCCAATAGTGGCTTGTATACTTCTCACTAATGCATTACTCTGATCTGTAAAAATAACAGACCCTTGTCTGCATAGATGCCCCCACTCCCGGTTGTCAAGTACACCCTCCAAATGAAGCATATCATATGCACCGGCTATAGTGATTTTGATCTTATGAATGATCTTGTAACGTTTGACAGATAACTCAAAACTAGGGAGGGATATAAACAGCCAGAGACTACTAATCATTCATACATATATCCACCAGCGTGCTAGCAATATCATTCTCATGAATCCCGCACCAAACATTTCTTATATACTCATAATCTGAACCGGATAATCCTACTCCATATTCAATTATATTTTTCACAGACTCCGATAAATCAGGTATGTTTCTAATCAATATCTTTTTCCTTTCAAACTTATCGGCCAATTCAAATGCTTGAGTCAGCTTTTCCTGTTTTGATAACAGTACTATAGTTGGAATTCTCTTGCAAAAAGTCTGCAATGCCCCAGTTGAAAACATATCATGTATAGCCAAATCCATACATCCAAGATTTTTTGACACATCACCATCAGATGTTATTCTTATTTTGGTACTCTTGTTGCGGCCTAGAAAATTTCGAATCATTGATTCATACAAATTCCTCTGATGCAAATCCACAACAGATTTCATTTTTATAACAACCTCACCAACACGCTCATCCGATGCAATTTTGACTAACTCATTAATAATTATCTTTTGACGAGTATAAAACTCCTCAGCACGAGGATTGTTAGAAAATTGATATTGCCCTGCTTGCTCACCATAAGTCCAATCTATCTCATGTGGAAAATACCATACGCTAAATAATCCTGTATTGCCCACATACAACTCGGTGTTTGACATCAGTTTATCAGGAATTTTTACATGAATAATATCCGGCCCTCTTTTATTAATTTTCACAAAAGGAAACTTACTGAATGACATGAAGTGTGTCAACATTACTTGTTCAGCGGACTCATTAAACGGAAGAGTCCACAACCCGTATGCACCATGCTGTGTACCAACAAGAAACCCTCCATTATTAATGAGCGCTTCACCGATTGCGCCCGGCCATTCTAACTTCCAAATTTTATGGTCAATTGACAAAATAACTTTATTGCTCTGCGTCAAAATTTTCAGTACTCGAACTTTGCGAGAGGCCATTTTCTTAAGGCGATGCCTATTCTCGATCAATGAGATCGGATACGAATCAGCAGTACTCAGTAACAGCTCCTCATATCTTTCTAACTTAAAAGAATATCTTACGGCCCTCTTGATCCTATTCTTCCATGCCTCCCGAACCCCACTAAAACCAGATGAATTGTCAAGAAAAAAGGGCGTCGCATTGGCATTAAGAGCCAATCCGGAACGAGAGAATGAGAGAACATTGACATCCCCACTGCCACCTTCAAAATCATCTGTTGAAAGAAAAAAGTTGGAAAGTAATAGCAATGGTTTCCTACTAAACAAGAATGGATATATTTTTCTAACAAGCTCTATTCCGGCAAGGATATTCAATCTAATTCTTCTTGCTAAATCATACAGTCGAGAGTGTCTGAAATTTAAATCATTATTTTGCTCGTCATAATGAACTTTAACATTGTTCGCTTCGAATGCTGTGCACATGCTCTTTTCAACCAAACCGAGTCCAACCAAGTCACGGAATTGACTTGCACTTTTTGTCCGTTCAAGTGTTAAAGATGAGTGTTTTGTTGCAACGAATTTGTAAGGGGCGCTATTCTGTGACAGGAAATCATTTACACATTTTTCACCGTATATTATGGCGTGTGATGATGCTATCAACAGATAACAATCTACAGGCCATAGCTGATCTGAATCGGAAAGTGATTCAATAAATGTCTTTTCAAGTATTTTGTTTAATGCATCTGCCTGACTGTAAAGACAGTCTAGATCATTTCCATCCAAATCAAGGTGGCATACATCCTCATTGTGTACAGGGGGGAGATTATGATCATAGACAAACCTCTTATACCCCTTCTGTTTATCTCCAAACATTGAATATATCGGCTTAGTAATTTCTTGTTGAACATCATCTCTCATTCTACTGCCCCTTGTTTAGATATAGATACAGTGACCCGTTAATCTTTGACATATTTTAAGCCACTTTTTCAAATTCAGCCATCTTCTGAGTAGGTGTCATATAACCGATCGCTGAATGAATCCTTTTGTAGTTATAAAAGTAAATATAACTCTCTACATTTTGCACAACTTCATAACGGTTTGCAAAGCTTTGATAATTTAATTGTTCAGTCTTAAGGCTTCTAAAGAAGCGCTCCATTACTACGTTATCCCAATAATTGCCTTTTCTACTCATACTTTGAGTGATGTTGTTTTGATTACAATAATCAATACCCCTCGAAAGGGTACTAAAAAAAGAAAAAGCTTTAAAAGAGTGCTGAGTCCCTTAATCTGAATGGAACATTAAATTATCAGTGTTTGGTTTAAACCCCTGTTCCACAAAAAACTAGAATCTTTGGATATTTTTTTGTAATACAGGTATTTTTTATTGCGTTTTCTTTCATTTGACATGTTTGGCAATATTATTAACAATTCTATAAAAACCATTTAACCTTATTGCCAACATATGATCATGATTTTTAGTATTGTAAGTCGAATTTATCAATCTTAACAAACCATTTCATTTAATAAAACAGTAACATTCAAAGGCGTATAAAAATCCTGTGCAAAATCCTGTAAAGATTGCATAGTCTTGGCATCAATATCTCGATCAAGCGCCAAACCCAACTCCTCTTGATTATGAACAATTGACTTACCCTCCTTATGAGTGTAAATCGGATCAATACTCAACTCATCAGATGATTGCCGATAATAAATTGGCTTTAGTCCCGAATTAATAGAATTGACTACTACAGAAGAAGCGTGGTAAAGCACGCTATCACAATCTTTTATATCTTTTTCTAGATTGCTTTCAGAAAGATGGATATTACTAGGTAACTCTTTAAAAATACTGCTATATTTTTTTAACTTATCAAGGCTTATCATCGGATGCAGCCTCCAAATAAATTCTTGATCCTTATGTTTTTTAGCATAAATCAAGCTAAATTGAAATAAGTCCAAGCACTCTGTAATAAAATACGTTGGGGCAACTAAACAAGTTTGGCTCTTACTTGCCATTGCGGTAGGCTTCGAGTATTTGGGGGACCCTATACAGACAATCTCTTCTTCTTTTAACCAGGATTTCCTAAGTATGTCTTTTGCTATCAATCCAGAAGTGAAGATAATATCGGGATTATATCCTACACTTAATGGGCGCTTAATAGCATGTTGATTCTCAAATACAGCCGCATGCTGATAGCCAAAACACTTAATGTCAGGATTGATCTTTTTTACATAATAGTAAACTAACCGCTCGTATGCATGACCCTCATAAGTTGTAATAACAAATTTAACCCTTGATTTATTGACTATATCTGCAACTTGTTTAGCAATCCTAAGTGAATTAAGTGTGCTAGATGACAAATGATGGCACAGTATATCCTTGGCAGGATTTTCATCTATTTGCAAATCTTTTAGAATAGATTTTAACAGCCTCCTGGTCTTTTTTTGTGTAAGGTAAAGCCTTATTTCACACAAAAAACTCAGGGTTGGGCTTAGTACAAACCTACAAGTATCACTATCCTTCCAGCTATTTAGTATGGCTTTACTACTTGATTTAGCATGATTGATTAGCGCAATATTACTACCAATACCTTGATCCGACAGCAAGGCTGGTAAATTACCAAAATATGCATCACTATCTTGCAATAATTGTTTGTTATTAGTTAAATGAGATACAAACAAAACATCGGTATTTGTATTTTCTTGTTGATTGCAATAATACCTTTTATTAAAAATAGAATAAAAAATCTTAATTATAGCAACTAATTCATGCCTTATACATAACCATATTTTTGCTTTTTCAGATGTCTTATACTTTTCTAACAATTCAGGACAATTTCCAACTACATGTAAATACGTATTGGCAACAATATTCTGATTACTACTCTTATGAGTAAGAATTTTGTCAAAAATTGAAGTCTTAAACACGATTAAACCTCCTTTCTTTATAGATACTGAGCACTAATTTCATCAGTAACCATTTTTTCTAACAAACTCAAGATCTTGTTGTGTATCAACACTCACAGCATCGCTTTCCACACGAACTGCTTGAATTTTATAGCCCTTCTCTAAAATCCTCAGATATTCATTAAACTCTATTTGCTCTAATTCCGTCTTTTCCTATTTAGCATATTTCAATAAGAAATCTTTTCTAAAAGGAACAATATGGTAAGCCTTTAGCATCTGAGGACTGTTAACTCTTGCATCAGACGGGATGTCCCGATCTAGACAAATACATAATTTCATCGTGCTCATTGAGCACTGCCTTGATATCAGAAGGTGAGTTTCTCTTGTTGAATGGATTAACCAAAGCCTCATCGCCCTGAACATTGACAATAATATCTGCATCTATATCTTGTGCAGCTTCTACAATTCTATCTGTACCTGTTTGATGCCCTGCTGATGTCATAATAACCTCACCACCATGTTGCTCTACAACATTTATGTATCTTGATTTTTTCATAAAAAATTCCTTGTTGTTTCATTATAGAATTTTCTACTTTTAGATTGTTTGGTTTTTTGGGGGTATTACAGTTAACTTGTTTTGCCATACCAGCCCACATAACACAACATAATAATCGGCACCAATTTTGTAATATTGGCAACACTTACACTTTCAGGTAAGTCAATATATTCATCGACCAAATTGTCAATATAATCTAAATCAAAATACTCTTTAGACAAAATCTGATGATACGGCTTTTTTCTTATACTATTTTGAAAGTCTTTAACGAGTGCTGAATAACAAAAAACCTCTTGGGAGTGGCTAAATGAATGATCCACATCGTAAGTATAAGAGTGTGGACCTTTTTGATAATCATACGGATAATCAATCTTCCCATCTTCTAACATTTTTTTAAGCGGGTATTTTGTAGGATTTAGGTCTAGACCACGCCCCCACTCTTCTGGCATTTTTGCTAAAAAATCCTGCAAGTCACTATTCCAGAATGGTAAATCTGTATTAAGTTGATAATAATCGGCCATTGTCTGTAATGATCTCACTGTACCACCTTGCCAATGGAAACTATTATACAAATATAAGTAATTTGCATAAATATTATCGGTGTCCATATTTTTAGCAATATCTGTCAAGTAACTATTTTGCATATTTTTAGTGTAAAGATCTACACCATGCGACGTCAATAGTGGCTCATTATTTAATGACCATAATGGTAGTCTTGTATCTCTTAAAAAGAAACTGGTTAATAATTGCAATTTAACCTCTTCAGGTTTTTGAGCAACCTCATCAAAAATAGCATTATCAACTCTTGATTTAAATAATTTGTAAATAGGGTCTTTAACATATTGGCCATTTATTAACAACGATAAAAAAGTTGGACCAAATAGATAGCTAGCCATTTTGTCACTATACTCCCTGAAGCCATATGATGGATGAAAAATAGTTGCATATTGACTGAATCCTAGATTATGCACGCCATCACTAATCTCTCCTGCAAATATCATTTCACTTTTTGTTACCAACTCGGACGCCTTAACAGCTAGCATATCATGCATAAAGCCTGTCACTCCATATAACTGGAACTTTAACATCTTTGCCCTTGTAAGTTCAAAAAAATCACCACTCTTATTGTTTAAATCAAAATCAACTGTCACCAATTCAATTCCGTAATAATGTGCAATTTTACTTGCCTTATCTATTTCTATTTGATTAGCGCAACCACTCCTATTAGAATATAGATGCTTACCAATAAGTCCTCGAACCTTATCTTTACCAAACAAATAAATTAGACCTGCTAAAATAGCAGTAGAATCCCATCCGGATGACAAGTAAACTAAATTTCCATCTTCTGAAGCATTTTCCTCTAAATGTTTCAAGAAAATATCTTGATACTCATCATGCTTAATATCGCTATAATCTTGAGTGGTTTGTGCAACAAATATGCTTTTTATTAATGTCAAATTTTTATCTTGAATATAAGCACATTCGCCTACCCCTAGTCTTTTAACAGAATTATATAGTGTGTCTTTTTTAGGTGGGCAATAACCATAATAGGTTAGCGTATGTACTAATGCGACCTGATTAAACCCATCCTTACTAGGATCTTCTAGCAATAAGTCAAGGTTTGATGCCAATACAATATTGTCTTTATTTTGTTGATAATAAACATCTAGCTTTCCAAATTGATCCGAACTGGCATAAAAACCCTTATCAGAAATAAAAAATAATAAAAATCTACCTTCCAATTTGTCAATGGTGGGTTGGAATGATTGCTTGTTTATCTTTTCAAAGAGCGAGTTGATTGTTATGGCCTTATCTTTACTCTTAACCATCCCTAAACAAAAGACCATTCCTTTTGAGTTTTTATGGACACTAGTCTGCACAAAGTCAGACTCAATTTGAGTATTATTAAAATTATACAAAACCTCTCCAAACGAAGTGATACCTGTTTTTGCGCCTATAATTATTCTAAAATTAATATATTTCTCCTAAAAAATTAAACTACATATTCGATGAGTAGTTTTTTGTTAACTAAAATCTCTACATTTTCTAACACCTTCAACATTGGCACATCAAGCTTATTTGCCATACTTAACAAGTCATTCTTTCCATCCGCATAAACTAAAATATCAGACATGAGTTTAACATCTAAAGCAATACTAACGCTGGCACCTAGTGTAGGGCGCAAGTTACGTCTCCCCATTTGGGGTTCGCACAAAACAGTCGCTTTATAAGTTTTATTATTCTCAATACATTCAATGCAATTAGTTAAAACTTTATATGCACCAAATAACCCTTCTGGAGAAATGTAACTCAAGTTATCTAGAGAAGTATGGTACTCTTTATATGTCCCATACTTTGTGCGCATTACTGACGCAATAGGCAAATCCACACCTGGACTACAATATTGCCTTTCGTCACTGCCTCTATCGAGGTAAGTGTATTTAATAAAATCTGGACACGTATGTTTCAATACATGTAATGCAATTTCATCTGAAATTGTTTCTTCATCTCGTGATGGCAAATATGAATACTCATTATCATCGCCAACGCAAGAAATATTATAGCCAGCAATGATATTCTTTTTCATTACATCGAGATTTTTACTCAAATAACAGATTGAACCTATTGTCTCAGGAATAAAAATAATTCTATAAGTATACTTTCGTGGTTGTGACTGTATCCATTTTGTTAAATAAGTAGTCACAGTAGGCCCTGACAATTCATTGTTTGCCATTGAAGGATGACATACATAAGTAGACAAAAAAACCTCCTTTCTACTCTTGCCAGGAACAATAAGCTCGCCATAAGTCAAACTTCCATTCGCTAACGTGCTATTTATACAAACTTGATAATCACCTTCTACCAAAACTTTTCTTTGGTTTTCAGTTATACAAAAACCCCAACGTTCTTCATAATACGATGTTACATAAGGAATCGCATCTGGCTGCTCTGGCAATGAATATAGGTGCTGTTGCAACTCTGAAAGAGATACAGTTTTATTAATTGGCACAGAGTAACTAACCACATGTAGGTTGTTATCTCGAAAGTCAATAATTATCTTGCCATTTGGATCAATAATATAAGCACTCTTAATATTCCATTCTTTGGGAATTTTCCAATCAAAACATTGTGTCCCTGTTGGCACTTCATGAATGGTTAAATTGGGAATCTCTTGTTGGATAATCTTAAGTGTCTCTCTAACACCGACACCTGTAATACTTCGAGTAATTGGCCATAATTTTTTACAAAGGTCGTAAATGCCCCTTCCTTCACTTAATTTCATATAAAAAACCCTCCTTTTTATTTTGTTTAATTAAATGCGAAACAAAACTATACATTTTGTTAGCTGATATGACTCTCAAGCCCATGCCTTCATTAAACTTGTCGCCACTATATAGATTTTCTTTCCACATCAAATCTGCCACTGGATCCAATAAAGTACTAACCCCATTATCCAGATTTCTAACATACAAATTAATAGTTTTCTTTGACATACTATTTTGACTATCAAAATATGGGGCTGTAAATTGCTTAGGAATACGATAATCAACCTGATGTATTTCCTCAATATGATGATAAAAAGTCATACAATTTTTATCTGATAATCCTAGTACAGCTATCTTGCCATCCAACTCCATTAGTCTTGAAAAAACAGAATCAACACCTAAAGCTGTTTCCAATTTTATTGATTGAAAATATTGTTTATTTTTACCAAATATTGCAAACGAATAGATAGGATTTAAAGTCCGGATATAGTTACCCCTCTTTCTGGCGGCCTCAGTTAAAACTCCCATTTGTGATGGGGTTGTATTAATATTGAAAGGCGCACCTTTTGCGAACTCAAAATTGAACAAAGGAACTATAAGTGTGCCATTACCCCCTAGTGCAAGAAAAAATGAATCTAAAACATCATCAACAGAAAGCACTTTTTCTTTTTTAATGTCATTTGGTTGATTAAAATAG
>Ga0233435_1003827_pt1 | contig 11138 bp, 7 predicted proteins | sample SI_122_August201_3_FD_182735 | JGI IMG/M metagenome (GOLD analysis project Ga0233435, IMG submission 182735) | Seawater microbial communities from Saanich Inlet, British Columbia, Canada - SI_122_August2016_135_MG | ecosystem: Environmental > Aquatic > Marine > Inlet | place: Canada: British... | reverse complement strand
CTGTTGGAACAACAGAAAAGATTACGGAACTACTAAAAGAAGAGCGCCCCGATCTAAATTTTCCCGAATATGGTAAGCATGATGTTAATACAGATGTGAATATTGCGTATTGCCCAGAACGTGTATTACCTGGACATATTGTTCGTGAATTGGTAGAAAATGATCGGATAATTGGCGGCATGACTGATGACTGCGCAAGAAAAGCATATGAATTTTATAAGATATTTGTTAAAGGTAAATGCATGACTACTGACGCCCGAACTGCCGAATTATGCAAATTAGTAGAAAATTCATACAGAGATGTAAATATTGCCTTTGCCAATGAGTTATCGTTAATCAGTGATAATTTGGGGGTTGATGTGTGGAATTTAATTAATTTTGCTAACCATCACCCTCGCGTAAATATTTTACAACCTGGGCCCGGTGTGGGCGGACATTGTATAGCTGTAGATCCATGGTTTATTGTTGATTCATCACCTGATGAGGCTAAATTAATACGGACAGCAAGGTTGGTAAATGATAGTAAGCCAAAATATGTATTAGAGCAAGTGAAGAAGGCTAAGAAATTATGTCAAAAAAATGAACATAATATTAATATTGCATGTCTAGGCATTGCATTTAAGTCGGATATTGATGACTTGCGAGAGAGTCCAGCTTTAAAAATTGCTGCCTCAATAAGTCTAACAAAGTTACGTAATTTATATATAGTTGAGCCAAATATATCAGAATTGCCTAAAAATTTGAAAAATACCAATGCCATTTTGACGGGTTTAGAAGATGGAATTAGTGAGTCAGATATAATTATAGTTTTAGTTGATCATAAAGAGTTTATGTCTATTGATAAAAGTTTATTTGAAAATAAAATAGTGATTGATACTCGAGGAATTACAAATTAAATATATTTTCAGTAGACCGTATTTTTTAACTTCATATAAACCCTTGTCACTATGTCTAAAAAGATAAATTTTTTATACATCTGCAGGCTATTTAATGGCTTTGAAACATCCATAGAATCAAAGATGTGGTCTCCTACAGGAGTACCTACAATTTATCGTGTCATAGATGAGCTTGATTCTAATCAGTCCTACAACCTTGATCTTGTTATTACTTCTAAGAATTTTCAGTCATGGTGGAATTACGGATTTGTCAAAAGGTTGAAGATTTCAGGTTTGTCAACCAAGATAACTATTTTATCTTCAATAGGCACAAGATTTGGAAAGCTAGGAATGATTATTCAAGAGTTATTCCACTTGTTATTTATTTTTTTTAAAGTATTCAGGGGTGATTATGATGTGGTTTATATAGATCATGCGAATATTTTTACAGCTGCTTTTATTGCGAGAATGCAAAATACTCCAGTAGTATTTAGGATAATGGGAGTGTATCCAGCAATGCGTAGTGCTGTTACTAATAATAATTTAATGAGTAAATTTTTAAGATGGTGTTATTCATCTCCATTTTCAATGGTTATATGTACCCAGGATGGTAGCGGTATAGAGCCATGGTTAAATCATTCAATTGGTAAAGATGTTGTAGTTTATAAAATAATTAATGGAGTTGAATATAAGGCAATAAATAAAAACCAATTAGAAAATACATGTAATAAATATAACATCCCTACTGAAAAAACTTTAGTTTTGTATTTGGGTAAGTTAGAAGAAATAAAGGGAATTTATAAGTTTATAGAAGGATTTGACTTGGCAAACAAAGAGTGTAACAAATCATTACATGCAATTATTATTGGTTATGGATGTGAGCACGATAGAATAAAAAAAATATTAGATCAAAATCCATACGTAACTTTTATACCTAGAGTTTCTCATAGTGATATATTTATTTTTCATGAGATTTCCGATATATACATCTCTCCAAATAGACTTGCAAATTTAACTAATGCAAATTTAGAAGCTATGGTTTCTGGAAGCTGCATAGTTATACCCGAATCTCAACCAGATACCACTGTTGATTTTATAACAGATAAACTTCTAGATAGTAAAGCTGTTTATCGTATTAAATATCCTCCGACAGGAGATGGAATTGCAAAAGCTATTATTGAATTGTTTAATTCTAGTGAACTAAGGTCCAGCTTATCACATAACGTTTTAATACAGTCTAAAGAGTTTATTACATCTTGGGATAAAAGGGTGAATAAAGAGTTACACTTGATAAAAGTATTGCTAGATTCATGATATTATTTGTTATTCCTAATTTTTCTGGTGGCGGTGCTGAAAGAGCTACTCTTAACATATTAATTAGTCTATATCAAAAAAAATATCCAGTACAGTTAATTGTTTTTGATGAACATGGTCCATTGTCCACCATGATTCCAGCAGGAATGCATGTTCATAATTTAAATACTTTGACCTTGCGTAAATCAATTATCCCAATAATTAGAGAAATTTATTCTGTACAGCCAAAAATAATATTTAGTACTTTTGGTTATATAAGTATATTTTTAATATTTATAAGTTTTTTAATACCGGGGAAATTTTTAATATGGGCTAGAGAGGCTAATCTACCTTCTAAAAGTTTGCCGAATAGTAAATATCCATATCTTATGATTTTAGGATATAAATATATATATAGATATGCTGATAGAATTTTATGCTCATCATATAAAATGAAAAATGAGTTTGTTACAGATTATAGTATCACTAGCTCTAGAATGTCCATTCTTCCAAATCCGATAGATGAGCAATATATAAGAAGAATGGCTAATATTCCTATCGAGAAAAAATGCAATGATATTTGTTTTGTTGCTGCAGGACGCTTAGTAAGGCAAAAAGGTTTTGATAGATTATTACAATGGTTTTCACACATCGATAATAATAAATCAAAATTATATATATTAGGAGATGGCCCCATGAGAGCAGAATTAGAGGAGATTGTACATAGTTTAGATATTATTGATAGAGTTTCTTTTTTTGGTTTTTGTAATAACCCATGGAATTTGATTGCAAATGCCGATGCATTTCTTCTTTCTTCTCGTTGGGAAGGTATGTCCAATATGGCATTAGAGGCATTATCTTGTGGAACCCCGGTCATAGCTACGGTTGAATCTGGGGGTATTGCAGAGTTGGCAGATAGTGCAGCTACAGGTTCAGTTGTTGTTGTGGATAGCGACCAGGGATTTCAGCGTAAAATGAATGAAATTGGTAAGAGTTTTGATACAGTAATACCACGCAATAGCCTACTTCCAGATATGTACAAAATAGATAATGTAGTTGAAAAAATGAAAAAATGGATAGATTAATTTTTTTGAACTATTAGATATTGACAGCGGTGTTTTAATTCAGGTATTATTATTCGATTTATTTTTACTTAGAGTCTACATTAATAAATATATGGGTTTAATTTTAAGAAAGCAAAACATAAAAGATCATTTTGATTCTTTAGCTAAAAGAAGAGACTCTTGGATTGATAAAAATAGTTATTTTTATCAAGATGATGAAAAATATATGAAATTTCTTATTCCAGAGGGAAGTAGAGTATTAGATCTTGGGTGCGGAACGGGAAAATTATTAAATTCACTTGATGCCTCTTATGGAGTGGGAGTAGATTTTAGTCGTAGTATGATAGAAGTGGCAGAAAATAGTTTTCCTAATATTAATTTTATATATGGAGATGTCGAAAATTCAGAGTTAATATCATCTATTGACGGACCATTTGATTTTATTGTTTTATCCGATATTTTAGGGTATGTGGAAGATATTGAAAGCTTGCTTGATACACTTCATAGTCTTTGCACTACCGATACCCGTATCATTGCAGCCTACCATTCTTGGCGATGGGAGCCAATACTTAAACTGGGAGAGAAACTAAGATTGAAAATGCCATCTCCTGATATGAATTGGCTTTCTACAGACGATACCGTTAATTTTTTAAATCTTTCTGATTTTGAGTTGATTAAAAGGGAGTGGAGGCAATTGATTCCTCGCCGTGTATTTGGATTAGGTCCTTTAGTTAATAATGTTTTCGGATCATTACCAGTGATTAGGCGCATGGCATTGAGAAATTATGTTGTTGCCAGGTCGATTAAAAATATGGAAATAAAAAAACTATCTACTACGGTACTTATTCCATGCAGAAATGAAAAAGGTAATATTGAAAATGCAATAAAACGTCTCCCTCAGTTTTGTGATGATATAGAAATTATTTATGTTGAGGGTAATAGTCAAGATGGTACTCTAGAAGAGATACAGCGAGTGATGGGAAAATATCCTGAAAAAAATATCAAGGTATTTGTTCAAGATGGAGTGGGAAAGGGTGATGCTGTACGTAAAGGATTTGATAATGCTCGTGGAGATGTCTTGATGATTTTAGACGCTGATCTCACCGTTCCTCCTGAGGATTTACCAAAGTTTTACAAAGCAATTGCCACTGGAAAGGGTGAGTACATTAATGGAACAAGATTGGTTTACCCAATGGATGGTCAGGCAATGCGTTTTTTAAATTTCTGGGCCAATAGAATATTTTCAGTATTGTTTACTTGGTTATTAAATCAACGTTTAACAGACACTTTGTGTGGCACTAAGGTACTAACCAAGAAAAATTATGACAGGATAGTGGCTAATAGATCGTATTTTGGTGAGTTTGATCCATTTGGAGATTTTGATTTAATATTTGGAGCCTCTAAATTAAATTTAAAAATGATAGAAGTGCCGATTCGTTATGCAGATAGAGAGTATGGAGAAACTCAAATTTCACGCTTTAGACATGGACTATTGTTATTGAAAATGGTACTATTTGCATATAAAAAATTGAAAATTATTTAGCATTAAATTTATGAATTTTTCCACTAAATCAAAAATATTTTTTGCATCAATACTAAACCGTCCACTAGTGTTCTTTTTTGAAAAAGTATTAGACTCTAAAATAGTAAGAGTTAAACGAAACTCTTTATTTTGGGAGTTGGACTTAACTGAGGGAATAGATTTTTCAATATTTATATTTGGATTCTTTGAAAGAGATACTTCAAAAGCAATTAAAAGGCTGGTTAATAGTGGTGACGTAGTGATTGATATTGGTGCTAATATTGGAGCACATACATTGCCTATTTCGAAATTAATTGGTGATAAAGGTAAGGTTTATGCGGTAGAGCCAACCAATTATGCTTACAAAAAGCTAATAAATAATTTATTGATAAATGATATTTTTAGTAAAAATGTACAAGCTGATCAAATTATTTTGACAAATGGTAATAATAAGGGGGTGATTCATAATTTATATTCTAGTTGGCCATTAACAAGTAAAAATGTCGATCAAAAACATAATGTACACCAAGGGGTTCTTAGAACTATTTCAGGTGCAACGGAAGTATCATTGGATAACTATTTACTTAATAATAATATTACATCATTAGATTTAATTAAATTAGATGTAGATGGTAATGAGTTAGGGGTTCTTAGTGGTGCAAAAAATGTTTTAAAAGAAATGAAACCTGTAATAATTATGGAGCTTGCCCCTGAGCAATATGATAATGAAAATGACTTTATGGAAGTTATTAAGATTTTGGTATTGGCAGGTTACAACTTTTATTCTCTTAATGAAAAGTTTAAGTATCCAAATGCGCCGCTTGACTTGGTTGGTTATATACCAAAAAATGGCTCTATCAATGTTGTGGCAAGAGTAGATTGCTAGCTGTACAATTTTTGTTAAATATATACATATGTCCAATCCTGATATAAGAAACAGTATTTGGATTTTTTGCATAGCATTTTTAATTCGCATTGGGTATGTTGTTCTTTTTGTTGAGATTGAATATCTTGTTATAGAGGATCAATCCCTCTATATTCAACTTGCACAGGAGTTTTTAGTGAGTGGTTTTTTAGGGGTTACTCCGGAAAGAACTCCCGGATATCCTTTATTTTTATCGATTATTAGTAATACCTCTAATGATAGTCTATGGAATGTAGTCATTATTCAGATTATTTTAGATAGCGTTAGTTGTGTAATAATTGCTTTAATGGCAAAATCTCTTTTTGAAAGTGGCTTTTGGTTTGCCGGATTTTTATCTGCCTTTAATTTAAATATGATAGTGTTATCCGCATCAATTTTAACGGATACGTTATTTTTATTTTTCTTTGTTCTATTCTTATTTTCACTTATCAAGTATTTACATAGTGAGAATACAAAATGGTTATTTTTATTATTTTTATTTATATCATTATCAGCTTTAGTGCGTGCAGTTAGTTATTATCTGATACCTGTCTTGTTGATAGGACTGGTAGTCTGGAGAGTGTGGAAAAAGGATTCCATTTTAAAAGTTTCTAAACTAGTGGTTTTATGTTTGGTTATTGTTGGGATTTTTTTAGGAGGCATTCATCAGCGTAATTATCAAAAATATGGGGCGACAGAGTTTGTTTCTCAAACTGGCGGTGCTATGCTTTGGTGGATTATTCCAGCTACTTATCAGTATTCTGGGCAAGGGTCTTATCAAGAGGGTCAAATTTTAGCCAAGAAGCGGTTGAGGCTAGCATTGCAGCATGATAACTTGATTAGTTTGTCGCATAATCCATTTGAAGCTAGTAGGTATGAAGTTGATGTAGGTAAGAAAATATTGATGGATTTTGGTTTTTTAAATGTATTTAAAGCGTGGGCCTCAGGTTCGGTAGTGAATATTTTATCCCCTAGTGTGGCTTTCTCTCCCGCTCTTCGTTCGATGGCTCATAACTCCTTTTATGAAACTGAAGGGGTAGGTGTATTTTCCAAGTTATTAAATTATATAAAAAATAGCGAGAATCTTTTCTATCTATTAGTTTTGTTGATTGGCACCATTACATCTGTATTGTTCACATTGTTGTCATTGGTAGGTGTTTTTAAGTCATTTAATACACTGCCCCCTGTAACAACCCTTGCTCTATTAACTTTGGTAGGGTACTTTTTAGTTGTTACAGGCCCTATTATCGGGGTTAAATATAGACTACCAATTGAGCCAATAATGACCTTATTTTTTTCCTACTCATTGATTAACTTTAGAAAATATAAAATCAGTTTAATCAAGTAAGTTATGGATAGCGTATATTTAAATTATGAATAAATTTCAAACGAACTTCATCACCGGGTATTGGTTTAATTTTTTTATATCTGCGTTTATATATATAGCCCCAATATTATTGCTATCAGTGTATGATTTTGCATTTGTTACGTATGATTCTGAGCCGGACTATGTAGCCTCCGCATTTCATATTGTTGAATATGGAGTTCCTTTTAAATCTAACCACCCTGGAACAATAACTCAATATCTTGTTAGTATTCCTTTGCTAGCAGCACTATATTTTGAGTTGACATTTGAATCTACTATATTTCTTATGAGAGTAACAGAGCTAGGTGTTTTAGCATTGTTACTAGTGGCAAGTATTAATATAATGCGTGTTAATGATAAAAACACTAAAATATTTTTTTATTCTTTAATTTGGTTTTTTATTTTTATTTATCCATCAACTTCAGTATTGTTCAGATATCTCAGTTCAGAAATACTATTATTTGGATTGTCTTTTTTATTGTGCGCATTGTGGTATAAATATCTTCGAACAGATAGAGGTATAGCTTCAATTGGAGTTATTATTGGGGCTGGTATAAATGTTAAACTTACCTTTATATTTCTCTTGATAGTGTTTTTTTCTTTTCATATTTTGTATTATGCATATTACTTGAAATTAATTAAAGGCATCCGATCAATTTTAAATATCTTCACCTGGGGATGTATTTGGTTTATTGTATTTTCAATGCCAAAGATATTTAAAATATTGCCAAATATGGCAAATTTGATTGACGATTGGCATATTTTAATTAACAAGATTGCTAGTCTATTTTCCATGTGGAATTTCTTTGTAATATTTATTATTGCTTTGCTGGTAGTTTTTCTATTTTATTGGCTTATTAAACAAGAAGTTCTTTCAAAAGATAAATCTAATTTAATTAATGTTATGATTAGAGAGGGCTGGATAATTGCACTTCCAGTTGCTATATTTGTTTTTTATAAACTTTTTTATTATTTTATCCATCCAGAAATTGATTATTTAATTGGTTTAGGGCAATGGGAAAGCTTGGGAATTATGAGGAGAAACAGTGTGCCGTTGTACGCTTTTTTGGTTTTTTTTATTATCAGATTTGTCATTACTAAAATCTCTGAATTAAAATACTATCAATCTTTGCTCTCTTCTTCTCTTTTTCTTCTATTGTTGGGAGGGGTGGTTATAAACGTCACAGCATCCAAAGAATATATGTTTAAGAATGATCGTATTAGGTTGTTTGATGAATCCCTTTTGGCAATTAAAAGCAAAGTTAAAAATGCAAGTATTTTTGTTCACCATGATAACTATTTTGATTCAGTTGCCCAATTTCAATTGTGGACAACTATCCGATATGGAAATTGTAATGATAAGAAATTAGATGAGGCATTAAGACAGACATATGCTCAAATTGATACAAGTAATTTATCGTATATATCAGCTTTTAATGGAGTTACTAAATGTGATATCAATAATAAAAATAATGGTATATCGATCTACAATAGATGGCTAAATATTCCTGATAATGTTGTTAAGTTAAATATATGTGATGAACTAATAAAATCAAGTAACAAAAAAATATTTTTACTCGATAGTAGGTATATTGATTGGAGCAGTCCTAACGAAATAGTTGGTGATATAAATTCTGCCATCCAGTCTTGCAATTATAAAATATTTAGAAATCATAGTTATTTTGATAATAACGAGATTTTTGCATTTGATTTTATTAAAATTTAAGTTGTAATTATGAGCAATATTTCTAACAAAAACTTTCTGCAACAAGACTTAAGAGTGTTATCGATTTTTTTAGGAAATAATTTAGATTGGGTTCAAGGCGCTGGAGGCAATACATCAGTTAAAGATAATGGCACTTTATGGGTTAAGGCATCAGGTTATTGGTTGTCAGATGCAAAAAATTATGACATATTTACACCTTTAGATAGGCGGACTGTGTTAGACAAAATTACGCAAGGGGAGGAAGATTTGGCCTCCGCTCAAGTTTCTAAAGAAAATTATCAAAGTTTGCGCCCTTCTATTGAGACGACTATGCATGCTTTAATGCGACATAAATTTGTTGCCCATGTACATTCTGTTAATGTTATTTCATATTCGGTTTTAACAAATGGTAAAGATTTAATCAGTGAAAGGCTTGGTAGTATTAATTGGTTATGGGTTCCATACGTTAGGCCAGGATTACCACTCACTAAAATGCTCAATGCAATGAAGGTGGCAGATTTTGATGTGCTTATTTTGGCAAATCATGGTGTGGTAATTGGTGGTGATACTAAAGATGAAGTATTAAGCATTCTTGAACAGGTGGAGAAACAACTATTTCGACCAGTTCGTACTGACCTTATAGATGTTGATAAAATTAAATTAAAATCCTTGGTGGAGAATATAGAATACAAGTTACCAAAGTATGACCTGTGCCATTCATTAGCTAAAGACAATTTGTCACTTAAGATAATAGGTAAAAACCCTCTTTATCCTGATCATGTTATTTTTTTAGGTCCTGGTGCAGTTCCTATAATGTCTTTGGAAGAATTTAGCGATAAGGCATCGAGCGCATCATTTGATTATAAAGTGGTTGTTATTAAAGATATTGGTGTAGTTGTTAACCAAGATTTAAGTGAAAATGCTGAGGAGATGTTGCATTGCTTAACAAATGTCCTGTTAAGGCTTCAGCCCAATGATAAACTGCAACATCTGACCCAAAGTGAAGAAGCAGAGTTACTTGGCTGGGATGCTGAAAAATATCGGAAATCTATTCAAAGGTAAGTTTATGCAAATAGTAATACCAATGTCAGGGTTTGGAGAGCGGTTCAGAGTCGCTGGATATACTGTGCCTAAACCATTAATAGAAGTTGAAGGGAAGCCTATTATTCAGCATGTGGTTGAAATGTTTTCTGATGAAGATGATTTTATTTTTATTTGTAATGAAGATCATTTATCGAACCACAAATATAGAATGCAAGAAATCCTTAAAAGCATCTCTCCGAGTGGCAGAATTGTTTCAATAAAGCCCCATAAATTAGGCCCAGTATATGCCGTAATGCGAGCATTAGATGAAATTAATTTACAGAAAGCAACTATTGTTAATTATTGTGACTTTACTTGTTATTGGGACTACATCCATTTTAAGGATTTTGCAAAAAGGGTAGATGCTGATGGCATTATCCCAAGTTATCGTGGTTTTCATCCACACACTTTGTGGAGTAACTATTATGCCTATATAAAGGAAGGTGGTTATCGCGCTTTTGACATACAAGAGAAGCAACCTTTTACTAATAAACCAAGAGAGGAGTTTGCGTCTTCAGGTACTTATTATTTTAAAACGGGCGCATTAATGCAAAAGTATTTTCAGCGTTGCATGGATGAAGGCCTAATGGTTAGTGACGAGTATTATGTGAGTATGAGTTACAAGCCAATGATGCAAGACGGTCTTAGGGTGTATGTTTATGAATTACAACATTTTATGCAATGGGGCACACCTAGTGATCTTAATGAATATCAATATTGGTCTGATATTTTTCATAATATATCTAATTGTAATGAGTTACCAAAACATAATGGCATGCTTTTATTGCCCATGGCTGGTTTAGGTAGTCGTTTTAAGAAAGAAGGTTATAAAATCCAAAAACCATTGATTTCTGTATCCGGTTTGCCAATGGCTGTACAGGCAATGAATGACTTACCAAACACAGATATACAAAGATACATTGTTAGAGAAGATCTAGAAGATCTAGAAGATCTAGAAGGTTTAGATGAGTTAATTGATGTCTTAACTAAACTATCAAAAGAACCATCATTTGAAATACTTGATCATGCTACAGATGGGCAAGCAACAACATGTATTGAAGGTGCGTCCGGGTTAGACACGGAAGCCACAGTTACTATTGCAGCATGTGATAATGGCATGATTTATGATGCAAATAAATTTAATGACTTGATATTAGAACAAGATGTAGATGTGATTGTATGGGGGGCTAAAGGTTATCCCGGCGCTATGCGTAACCCTGAAATGTACGGTTGGATTGATGTTGATGGTACGACAAATGAAATTAACCATGTATCTGTCAAGAAGCCGTTAAAAAATCCAGGTGGTGACCTTATTGTTGTTGGTGC
>Ga0233435_1003826_pt1 | contig 11139 bp, 12 predicted proteins | sample SI_122_August201_3_FD_182735 | JGI IMG/M metagenome (GOLD analysis project Ga0233435, IMG submission 182735) | Seawater microbial communities from Saanich Inlet, British Columbia, Canada - SI_122_August2016_135_MG | ecosystem: Environmental > Aquatic > Marine > Inlet | place: Canada: British... | reverse complement strand
CTCGACAACCACGAAAAAATCCATACAAATAGATGCGGAATAGTGAAGGGCCAGAGTTCGCGTGCCAGAGTTCACGTGCCAGAGGTCGCATGCTGGCTCGATTGGGTTAAGTGCGAAGTAGAACGTCAAACCTATACAAGGACGCAAAGATATGACGAACCCCTATCAAGCAATTTATGAGCGCTCAATAAATGATCCTGATGGGTTTTGGGGGGATGCGGCCGCTGATATCGACTGGACCAAGACGTGGGACCGGGTTCTCGATGATAGCAATAAGCCCTTCTACCGTTGGTTTTCAGGCGCTGAATGTAACACCTGTTATAACGCACTGGATCGTCATGCGGACGGCGGGCGTGGCGACCAGGCTGCCTTAATCTTTGATAGCGCAGTTACCAGTTCTGTTAGCACCTATACCTATAAGGAATTGCGAGATGAGGTCGCCCGCCTGGCCGGGGTATTGGCGACGAATGGTGTCGGAAAGGGCGATCGGGTCATTGTTTATATGCCCATGGTTGCCGAAGCGCTTATGGCCATGCTGGCATGTGCCCGGCTTGGTGCCGTTCATTCTGTTGTGTTCGGTGGGTTCGCCTCAAACGAACTGGCTGTACGGATCGACGATGCGAAGCCCGCTGCCATCATTTCCGCATCGTGCGGAATTGAAGGAGCACGGGTCATCGAATACAAACCCTTGCTTGATGACGCTATCGAAATCGCCACCCATAAGCCACCGCGCTGCATTATCTTGCAACGACCACAAGCCACGGCCTCTTTAATCGAAGGCCGGGATGTGGATTGGCATGATGCTATGGCATCTGCAGAACCAGTTGATTGCGTGCCAGTCAAAGCGACTGACCCGCTTTATATTCTCTATACCTCGGGGACCACGGGTGAGCCGAAGGGCGTTATTCGTGACAACGGAGGCCATATGGTGGCGCTCAAATGGTCCATGAAGAACATTTATGATGTTGATCCGGGTGATGTGTACTGGGCAGCATCAGACGTGGGCTGGGTTGTGGGCCATTCATACATCGTTTATGCGCCGCTGTTGCATGGCTGTACCACGGTCATGTACGAAGGCAAGCCAGTCGGCACACCGGACGCTGGTGCATTCTGGCGGGTGATCTCACAGCACAACGTAAAGGTCCTGTTCACTGCCCCGACTGCTTTTCGCGCCATCAAGCGTGAGGACCCGGAGGGCAAGCTTATCAAGGACTATGATATCAGTTGTCTGAAATACCTGTTTCTGGCCGGTGAACGAACAGATCCAGATACATTGACGTGGGCCGAAGAAAAATTACAGGTGCCGGTGGTTGATCACTGGTGGCAGACGGAAACCGGTTGGTCAATTGCGACAAACTGTATGGGATTGCATCCTGTACCATTCAAGGCGGGATCGCCCAGCATGGCTGCACCCGGATGGGACGTGCGTATCCTCGACGATAACTGCAACGAAGTAGCGGATGGAGATATCGGTGCAATTTGCGTCAAGTTGCCCATGGCGCCATCGAGCTTACCGTCATTGTGGAACGCGGACGAACGCTTCAAGCAGGCTTATCTGGAAGAATTTCCCGGCTACTACAAAACATCGGATGCTGGCTATAAGGACGAAGATGGGTACCTGTTCATCATGGCGCGCACCGACGATATCATCAACGTAGCGGGACACCGATTATCCACAGGTGGCATGGAGGAAGTTCTCGCCGCCCACAAAGATGTGGCTGAATGTGCGGTGGTCGGTGTTGCCGATCAGTTGAAGGGCCAACTTCCGGTTGGTTTTCTGGTGCTGAATGCCGGTGCGGTTATCGCAAACGAAGACGTTGTACGCGAGGTCATCCAAATGGTGCGCGACAAGATCGGACCTGTGGCGGCATTTAAGACTGCGGTCGTCGTGGAACGATTGCCCAAGACCCGGTCCGGCAAAATTCTTCGTGGTACCATGCAGAAGATTGCCGACGGCGAAACCTACAAAGCACCTGCCACCATCGACGATCCGGTGATCCTGGATGAAATCGATGAGGCGCTTCAGTCTATTGGCTATTCTTCAGCACGATCGTAACAATCTAAAATAAGAACAGGGCGTACAGCGCTATGGCACTAACAGATAAATCGACCATTATCACAGGCGGCGCTGGTGGAATCGGATTCGCATGCGCGGAACGGTTCGCCAAGGAAGGGGCCCGCATCATGATCGCAGATGTGGATGTTGAAAATGGCGAAGCTGCCGCCGCGCGATTGCGTGACGCCGGTGGTGATGTTCAGTTTCGCCGCACTGATACGGGTAACAAGTCTGATGTAGATGGTCTTGTGGCTGATACGGTTGAGGCCTTCGGGCGGGTTGATGTCTTGATCAACAATGCGGCTATTCTGCGCATGGCCGGATTTCTGGATATTACCGAAGATGATTTTGACGACACCGTTCGGGTCAATCTGAAAGGCTACTTTCTGTGCGGGCAGGCCGTCGCGCGCCAGATGGTGGCGCAAGGTGAGGGTGGCGCCATCGTCAACATGTCATCGGTGCAGGCGGTATTGTCCGTTCCCACCATTCTGCCCTATGTGGTGTGCAAGGGTGGCGTCAATCAGTTGACCACCAGCATGTCTGTAGAACTGGCTACCGAGAACATCCGGGTTAATGCTATTGGCCCGGGCACCATCCTGACGGAGATGGCGAAATCACTTTTGTCTGATGAAGCGGCGCGACACAAGGTGCTGTCACGCACCCCGGTTGGGCGATGTGGAGATCCAGAAGAAATCGCTTCTATTGCCGTATTTTTGGCAAGCGAAGAATCAAGCTATGTGACAGGACAGTGCATCTACGCCGACGGTGGCCGGTTAGGGCTGAACTATACCGTACCCGTAGCCGAAGGCGCCGGCTTCTGATCAGTCGCTGGTTTCGCCGGTATCAGCCGTTTCTGCAGCCATATCAGCCAGAGCGTCGAAAGAACTGGCCGGTGGCATGGATACCGGTTTGTCACTCACCGGCTCAGCCGCCACTTCAGGCGTGTTCTGTTCAGATATCGGGCCCAGATTAGCGGCAACCGTTCCGGCCTTCGCGCGGGCGACCGTGATGGCCTTTTCAAGATCAGCACTGTTGCAAAGCCCCAGACTTACCGGATTCTGTGCCGTAATATTTGGTGAATTCCAGTGGCTGCGATCGCGCACGGCATTGATGGTCGGTTTGGTTGTACCAACCAGTTTGCCAATCTGTGCATCGGTCAGCTCGGGGTAGTTCTTGAGCAACCATGAAATCGCGTCGGGACGATCCTGTCGTTTTGATACAGGGGTATAGCGGCCCTTTTTCTTGCGTTGCTGTTTAGCATGATCGGCTGCCGCTTTGGTGATCTCCAGTTTCGCCTCTGGGTCAGCTTCGCATTCCTTCAACAGATCAATATCCACTTCGCCGCTGCGAATAGGGTCAAGGCCCTGCATGCCAATTGCCACTTCGCCATCAGCAATCGCCTGGATTTCCAGCATGTGAAGGCCGGAAAATTCAGCAATCTGCTGGAACGTTAAAACAGTGTTTTCCACGAGCCAAACCGCCGTGGCCTTTGGCATCAAAGGACGCGTCATATGTAAATTCCTTTTCCCGGTGAAGCGGTTCGCAACAGGCGTTCCTGCATCGACATCGGATTTGGCCCCTTTTAACCATCTAAATCCCCCGTGGTCAAAGACCTTGTACGCTATTTGGCATCAAAATTTTATGGGCAGTCTTCGCAAATTATGTTTTATGCATACTGAACAACCATCCTGCACTCACCAGAGGGGGCAAATATGAGCGAAGATGACCTGGAACCTATCTTTACGGTAGAGGATCGAAAGAACCTGGCGGTCATGTCGATCGACGCTTTGCATCAGTACATATCTGAATTGGAAGCGGAGATCGAACGAACCCGTGAGGCCATCGGCGGCAAACACGATGCGCGGTCCACCGCAGATACGTTTTTCAAATCATAATGCGATAAAAATACGGCCAATTCTGTACCGGGCGCACATTGAATTTGGTTCTAAATCTTAACGTACTTTTAACTTTGTCAGGGTATCTTAATAATTGGATGGGTCTACCATCCAGTCAACTTCGACACCTCCCTGTAAAACTCGCCGCCCCACTTATCGGGGCGGTCTTTTTGTTAAGCTTAGCCGCTTGACCATTGTTGCGGACCCTGTTTAGATACGATCGTGACCGTCTAAAACGGCGAGTTTGACAGGTAGAGGTATCAAATAAATACCAATAAATAGGGGGCAGCTCTCATGAGCCGCCCCCTAAATAATTGGTGCGTACCTTTACGCAAGCTGCGGTGATCAGGCTGCCTTCTTTGTGCCGATCGAACGGGCTTTGTCGGGCGCCACAATTTCAATGCGACGGGGCTTCTGTTCTTCCGGTACTTCGCGTACCAGGTCCACGTGAAGCAATCCATTGTCCAGACTACCGCCAACAACCTTAATGGTGTCAGCGAGCTGAAAACGCCGTTCAAATCCACGTTTGCCAATACCGCGGTGGAGGAATTCAACATCACCTTCGCCGTCGGCTGACTTGCCGGTAATCACCACAGTATTTTCTGTGACGGTCACATCCAGTTCGCTCGCATCAAAACCAGCCACAGCCATCGTAATCCGGTAGTCGTTTTCATTATGGGATTCGATGTTGTAGGGCGGGTAGGCGGAATCGCCAGCATCCAGACGGGTTGCTGAGTCCACCAGGTTTTGCATGCGATCAAAACCGACGGAATGACGGAACAGGGGGGAAAAATCAATTGTACGCATAGCCATATCCTCTTCAGAGCTACATGGGTTCGTGTCCACCAGTATTGGCTGGACCACTGCTGTTCAGATGACCGTGTGGGCCCTGTATAGGCACCCGGTGATCATCTGTGAAAAGAGATATGCTCGTTGAAAAATGACGCAAGGGGACGAGAGGAATTATTTTGGCGATTCTTCTTCTTCTTCGCGCCACAGAACCTCATACAAAATGGGGTCTACTTCGAAGCCCTTCATGGGGTAGGGGCCACGGTTCTTGAATTTGTAATTTTTGCCAGCACAAATCCCGCGAACGATCTCTGATACAAAAATCTCTTCTCGTGATGCGGTGTCCACGATACGAGCTGTCATTTGCACTGTGGTACCAAACAGATCGTTGTCCTCGGAAATAGGCTCGCCAGAATTGATGCCGATTTTTAGCAATACGGGGCGGTCGGGGGATTGTTCGGTATGCTCTGCCGCCTCGCGCTGCATCTGCATAGCAGCGTCCAGACTGTCTGACGTCTTGACGAACGAGGCCATGATGCCGTCACCGGTATGCTTCACTTCTCGACCGTTCCACATGGTCAGGGCTTCTCGGACGATACGGTTATGGGCCCGCACCACTTCCTGGGCACCGGCATCGCCCAGATTCTGGGTCATGGCGGTGGAGCCAGCAATATCGGTGAACAATACAGTAATGGGGCCAGCCTGACTTTCCTTAACCTTGGGTTTGTTCCACTCTTCCATGGCGGTGTCCATGTTCGTGGAGATTCTAGATTCGTCTACCAGGTAGACATTCATGGCATTACGGCCAGCTTGGAACATCTGCATATAGGTTGGATCCTGGACCAGATATTCATCATATTTGTCGGCAAATGATTTGGCGTGACTGCGTTTGAAGCCCATGGTCTGGACGCTGTCAGCCATAATTTTTGAACTGGCTTCATCGCTGACCTCAGTTGTAGTAATTCAGACCCGACCTGACAGTTGCCGGATTTGACGTGGCGTCTGTCAGGTTAAGTTTGGTCTACAAACTTTTCCATCCAGATACGTTTGCCGTCCTCCAGAGTTTGTATGGGCGTTCTGCCCTCACAGATTTTACCCTGATGAGTACGATCATTGTTGTAGTAATCGATCCATTCGTCCAGATCGTTCTGAAGTTGTTCGATGGTTTCATAGATTTTCTTGCGGAACGTGACCTGATAGAACTCCTGCAAGATGGTCTTATGGAACCTCTCACAGATCCCGTTGGTTTGGGGTGATTTGACCTTCGTCTTGGTATGCTCGATGTCGTTGATAGCCAGAAACAACTGGTAATCGTGACTATCTGCCCGTCCACAATATTCGGTTCCCCGGTCTGTGAGGATACGCAGTACCGGCAAGCCGTGTTCCTCATGGAATGGCAATACCTTGTCATTGAGCATGTCTGCCGCCGTAATGGCTACCTTGGTATTATAGAGCTTAGCGTGGGCGGTTTTGGCGTAGGTATCAACATACGTTTGCTGATAGATACGTCCGACACCTTTCAATGTTCCGACGTAGAATGTGTCTTGAGAGCCAAGGTAACCGGGGTGTTCTGTCTCAATCTCACCCCAGGCTTCATCGTCCAGCTTCTTCTTTTCTAGAGCCTGGACCTGAGCCTCGGTGAGGATGATGCCGTCTTCAGCAACTTTGGCTTCGAGAGCTTTCAATCGTTTTTTGAAGTTCTCCAGATCATGGCGAAGCCACACTGAACGAACACCGCTGGCGGAAACAAATACACCCAGTTTACGTAACTGATTACTGACGCGCACTTGGCCGTGGGCCGGATACTCAATGGCATATTCGACAACGGCATTCTCGATCTCTGCATCAACACGGTTCTTAGGGTTTGGAACTCGCCGTGTGCGTTCCAGCAGGGCCTCAACACCGCCTTCTTCAACAGCATCGCGATAACGGTAAAACGTGTCTCTCGACAAGCCCATCACCTGACAGGCTCTCGATACGTTCCCAAGTTCTTCTGCAAGATTGAGAAGGCCGACTTTGTGACGGATGATTTTTTGATTACTCTGTAACATGAGGGTTACCTTTCGTTTGTGTTTCGATGGTTGGTTTTGCACCACCATCAAAACCGGTAACCCTCACCCGTTCAAGGGTGCGGTGTCAGATCAAGTCGGAACTAATACAATTTAGTATAGTCCGGTCTCCCGCACCATCCGCTTTCGCTTTGTTACAGCGCATCCGTCAGAGAGTCTGGCAGGGGACCAAGCGGGTCAGGCAGGTGCGCATCAAACCAGTCTTTGACCGGGGCCAGCGCCGGGTCGTTCAACTGGCGGACCAGCAGTCGCATGACGCGGGGGATGTGTTTGAGGTACGACGGGTTGCCATCGCGCAGCAAGATACGGGCGAACCGTCCGGCCACTTTGGTGTGGCGCTGGGCACCGAGCACCGCATACCAGGCGTCGAAATCTGTGTTTGAAAGATGGGGCATCTGGTCTTGGTAGCGGGCGCGCATGGTGACGGCCATGTGGTCCGAAATATCGCGCCGGGCGTCTTCCAGCAGCGACACCAGATCATAGGCCGCATGGCCCAGCACCGCATCCTGGAAATCCAGAATACCACAGGCGGTCACACCATCCCGGTTGCCTAAGCGCATGAGGTTGTCCACATGGAAGTCCCTGAGAACCAGCGTTTGTGGTGCGTCAGGCAGGTTGCCGATCACTGTTTCCCACGCGGTCACGAACTGTGCGCGGGCGTTATCCTCAATAGGGGCGCCAAAGCGGGCCGGGTAGTACCAGTCGGTAAATTCCACCACTTCCCGCATCAACAGTTCCAAGTCATAGGCCGGGATTTGAACGTTGGCCGCGTCCGGGTGTTTGTGCAGGGTTGCTAACGTATCCACGGCGAGCGCGTACAAGGGTTGTTCGTCCACACCGTTGGCGATAAGCCGGTTGAACGTATCGTTGCCGAAGTCCTCGATCACCGCAAAGCCGCCCCTCTCGTCCAGCGCCTCTATGCGCGGCGCGGAAAGGCCTAAGCCGATCAAGTGCTTATCAATTTTGGCGTAAGGGCGGATGTCTTCTTTATCCGGCGGCGAGTCCATCAAAAGCGCGCGACGGTCGCCGTCTGTTAATCGGAAATACCGACGAAATGACGCATCGGCGGGCAATGCCTCAACGTCAGCCGCGCCCCAACCGTGGTCTATCAGGAACTGTTCGCGGAGCGGTGTGCGGTCGTCGGTGCTCATGGTGTCTCCAAAGAATACGCGTTCTGAGAACTGAGTTGCTGATACTAGCTACCGTCATCAAAGAAAGCGAGGGTACGGGTTTCCATGCTCTCGCGGGGTGGTGAGCCCGCTGGTGCGCGCGGGTTGACGAACGCCGTATGAATGGAACGTCGGGCGCGGCCATCGGTTGCTGAATCATATGTTTTGATCAGCATGGCTTCATCGGCCGTCATGGCTGAATACCAATACCACTGATGGTCCGGGTTGTGGGTGACCAATTGTAATTCACCAATTCTGTCTTTGGCCCGGCGCTCACCGGCGATCAGATCGCGCTCACGAAAACTGGTGGCCGCGCACAGGGCCATGGGCGTGGTCAGAACCGGCCCGGCAATAGATCGCCAGACGTTAATGATGGCGAAGCGGTGTTGTAAACGATCTTCGGCTTCACCGCTGGGCAGAATATCACGCAGGCGCTGCCGGGCTGAGGCGTCGGTGTAGTCGTTGTGAATGACGGTGGAGGGCTCTCGCGTATTCCGCTCGCCGCGAATGGACTGGGCATCGGACCGGCGCGTGTTATCAAACACCACAACGTGGCTGGCACCGGATACCTGTTTTACCAGATCAGCGGCCTCTTGCTCATACACATCACGAACCTGCGCATCATCGTAAAAATCCGTCACGGCGGAGTCGTGGTCGAGCAGGGCAAAACCTTCCCGGTCCAGTGTGGGGGCCGGGTTGATATCCCTCGCGTCATGGATGGTGACGGGATGGGGTTTGAATTTGGCGGATATATCCAGTTGTGCGCCCGCGCCCGCTTCGGAAGCGACGTATATGGGTTTTTCCCTGGTGGGGATCAGGTAACCCAGCTCGGTCTTAATGGGTTTGGTCATGGTCCTATTCCGGCCCAATAAATACGTTGCCCGGCGTATAAGAGAATATCTCGCAGTTGGCGTAGCTGTTGCCACTAAGCTCGCGCAGGAAGTAGCCGTGTGCGACCACTGCAATAGGGCGCGCATCCACCTCTTGCAGGGTCTGATCGAAAGCCCGTACCCGGTCATGATAAACATCTTCAGGCTCGATCGGGATATCGTGTTCATTGACGGGGCCTTTATGCCACCAGTGATCGTCCAGGTGGCCGAAATCAAGCATGGGGAACTCCCGCGCCAGATGTTCCGGGTGGCGCCCTACATCACAACTACACGTCAGCCATTCTCGCGGCGTGGCATCAACAGTGATCGGGGCATCTTCGCCGAATATATGCATGGCGGTTTGAATGGCGCGGGTTAGGGGCGAGACGATGATCTGCTGAACCCCGATGCTACCCATTTCCCGGCCGGCCTGATTGGCCTGTGCCTTGCCAAGATCGGTCAGTGGTGCATCGAAGATTAATGGATCCACCGCGTGGGGGCTGCCCACATTGAATTCAGATTGGCCGTGACGAATGAGATAAACTGACATGGTTATATGATTCTCCCTTATGCGTAGTAGTCCACCAGCGCGACCATTTTACAATCATATTTTTGGCAAATGCCTGTGGCAAATTCTTGATTTTTTGAACGTTTTGGTGTACAGTCTATTTGTCTACTTCTTCAAGTGTCCCCACTTGGAAATGACCATTAGGGAGGATAGGAATTTCTATGAAGCCGCCTCACCAACCACGGTCCCGTTGAACAAAAACCGGGACCTTCAAAATCGAATATTCTGTTATACCTGAACGCTTAAGCGTTCATTATAGAGCGCCGGCTCATCGTTGGCGCGTGGCTTCAATGCCAATATGGCAACCCCGCCCGAACCATCGTGGCGGGGTTTGCTCATGCGAATATGCGTGTTCTAATGGCTGATGACTATTGCGGTGCATAACGTTAAATACCTTGAAAGACAGTCAGCATGCTTGAATCAGTTTTCGATCATATCGAGATAGAACAATTTCCCGGTCATGTGATGGTGGTTCGCCTTAACCGTCCGGATCAGGCCAATTCACTCAACACCCGTATGGCCGAAGAACTGCGTGACGTCTGGGCACATCTGGATACCGAGCCTTCGGATGTGCGCTGTATTATCCTGACCGGAGCGGGCGAGCGGGCGTTCTGTGCCGGGGCTGATCTCAAGGAACGCAACGGCATGTCGGAAGGTGACTGGGAACACCAGCACCGCATTTTCGAAGCCATGTCCTATGGTATTATGAACAGTCCCATCCCCACCATTGCGGCCATAAACGGTGCGGCTATGGGCGGCGGGTTAGAGCTGTTGCTGGCCTGTGATTTTGCCTGCGCCGTGCCCGGATCGAAACTGGGTTTCCCGGAAAGTCGGTTGGGTTTCATGCCCGGTGTGGTGGGCTTGCCGCGGGCGCGGGAAATTCTGATCACCGGTGATACCTTTTCAAGCGATCAGGCACTGGATTGGGGCATCGTCAATCATCTGTTTGATCCGGCTGAACTTATGCCCAAGGTGGTGGAACTGGCCACAAGTATCGCTGCCAACGCACCGCTATCGGTGGCGGCGATCCGAAAAGCAACGCGCGGCGGTATGGATATGAACATTGGTGACGCGCTTGAACTTGAGCTGCAGTACTACTACGCCCTGGTGAATACCGATGATCGCCGCGAAGGCATCCTGGCATTCAACGAAAAACGCAACCCGGTGTTCACCGGAAGCTAACACGCGCCTGTAATCCGGCTTGTGATATGGCCCGCCGCACATAATACTTGTGCTGACCCACAATCATCACGCCGAGAATAACATGACTGACGACTACATTCGCCGCAACGCCCCCGAAACATTGGCCGCACAGGCCCTTGGCCTGGAAGACGCCGAAACCGGTGCCGTGGTGCCGCCCATTCACGTGGCGACAACCTTTGCCCGTGGCGAGGATTACGAAAAAACACAAGGCCGGTCCTATATTCGTGATCACGGCCCATCGCAACAGCACGCCGAACAGGTCATTGCCGCCCTTGAAGGCGGTGCTGAGGCCCTGACATTTGCCTCCGGTATTGCGGCCTGTACCGCGCCGTTCCATGCCTTGAAATCAGGCGATGGCGTGGCTGTATCGCGCACCATTTATCATGGCGTTCTCACCTGGTTGGAGGTGTTTGGCGTCGAGCGTGGTCTGCATATAGATTATTTCGATACGGGTGATCTGGAACAGCTGGGCGATATTCTGCGCCACGGTCGTACCAAATCACCCGTATCGAAATAATCTA
>Ga0233435_1003815_pt1 | contig 11163 bp, 14 predicted proteins | sample SI_122_August201_3_FD_182735 | JGI IMG/M metagenome (GOLD analysis project Ga0233435, IMG submission 182735) | Seawater microbial communities from Saanich Inlet, British Columbia, Canada - SI_122_August2016_135_MG | ecosystem: Environmental > Aquatic > Marine > Inlet | place: Canada: British... | reverse complement strand
GACTTCGCAGACATTGTGCAAGGCATCGATCTCCGGGAAGCGATAATCCGGGGCGATGTCCATGACGACTGCCGGGATGAGAAAATTCTCCCCCGACGCCTCGAGTTCTTTGGTGAAACAAACGGCGGGACAAAGAAGGAATGGGTCTGGCTAGACATCGATGGTGTCCCGTTCCCTGAGTTCATGGATCCGGCTGAAGACATCGAGGAGTGTGTCGAGTGGCTGATCACTGAACATCTGCCGGCAGAGTTCCATGATGTCTCCTGTCACTACCAGCTTTCCGGCACACACGGGCTGGCAGATCCCACTGTTCTCAAAGTTCACCTGTTCTTCATGCTCGACCGGCCGGTCAGTACAAAGTCGCTGAAGGTGTACTGTCAGGCCAATGCCCCTGTCGTTGACGCCAGCCCCCTGAACTCTGACAACAACGCCTGTTACATCGCGCCCCCGATCTTCGAGAACGCGACAGATCCATTCCCCCGGCGAACTGGTGTCATGGACAGAGAGTTCGATCATGTCACCTTGCCCGACATCGATGTCACTGAGTTGAGGGTCATCGCAAGGGAGCAGGGTCTCGGCAGTGGGTTGATGCTGGGGGTCACCGGATTTGAAGATCTGTTGAACCTGATCGGCAGCAAAGACGAGGGCAGGGCCGGTTGGCACGAACCCATCCGTAATGCCGTCATGGCCTACATTCGCAAAACGTCTTTGCAACTGGTCGATGACGAAGCCCTGAAAGAACGTGTCAGGGAAGCCATTATCAATGCCCCCCGAAAGGCCGGCAAAGACGACAGGGACATCGAGCGATACCTGTCAGACCAATATCTCGATTCATCAATCAAGGGCGCCCGGGAGCGGAAGCGGAAGGGGTTCATAAGCGACCATACACCCGTGTCCAGCTATGCCCCTGTCAGCCTGAAAGATGGCGAGAGAATGTGCGCCGAGGCGGTTGCGGCATTTCTCAAGGATGCAGACATCGATCTGTCTGAGGCTGGACTTGATGTCATCGAAGGAGATCTGGCCGAGCAGATCGTCCACGCAATCATGGCCGAGACAGGGATCGGTAAGACTGAGATCATCCTGACCCTGCTCAGTGAGCGCCCCAAGCTTTTCCGCTTTCACTATTACATCGAGCAGCACCGGCTGGCTGATGAGATCAGGGAGAGGTTCAGGAAAATCAGCCCCCGCGCACCCGTCAGAATTCACAGGGGCAGATCCCGCGATGAACTGGCTGACGACGGGATGCCAATGTGCTTCGAGGATATGAGGCAAAAGGCAGACCTGTACGAGAAGGCAAACATATCTGTTCGCGAACATCTGTGCGTGACATGTGAACACAAGGGCATCTGTGGCTGGTCACGTCAGCATGAAGACAAGGGGCCGGGGCTGGTGATCATGCCCCAGCAATACGCATTCGAGGAAAGCGCCAAAAGGGCAGATGCCCAGATCTTCGATGAATCGTTTTATCAGGCCGGCATCAGACAGACCAAGATCTCCCTGGCATCCCTCATGTCGAACCCGGATGTCCCAAAGCAAAAGGGTAAAGGGCTAAACCTCGGCACCGACACAGATTCACAAGCCGACTTGTCCCACTACCGATCGATGCTGATGTCCGCATTTATCAAGTCGAACCCTAAAGTCCCGACGCTACAGCAATTGCGTGATGAGGGGATCACGGCGGAAGTGGCGCGGGAAGCAAGAATGATTGAGTACAAAAGGGCGAACTCGATCACTGACCTGTTGAGCCCCGACGCCAGTACCGAGGAGGCCAAGGCCGTCTTCTCCAGCTTCAGGCACAAGGATGCCAGACAACATGCTGCCGTGTGGAAGTCGATCGAGGAACAGATCGATCTCGACCGGGAACAACTGCACGGGTTTAGACGTTGGACAGAGGATGTCGACGGTCAGGAACCCGTGCAACAGGTGATGGTGAGATGGTCAGTAATGCCAAAGTCCAATGCGCCAACCCTGATCCTCGATGCAACACTTGATGAGCGGATCACCCGACGTTTCTTCCCAACACTTTCCGAGGTCACAAGGATCGCTGTCGAGCCGGGGGAAGGTGTCAGGATCCGACAGGTCACAGATCACTCACTCGCAAAGAACTTTATTGCACCCGACCCGGAGAGAGACGCACCCGCCAAAGCGACCCAGAAAGTGAACAATGCGAAGAAGCTGGGCCGGATCGCAGAGGTCATGGCAGCGGGGAAGAGAAAGACGGGACTGATAACATACAAGGATACCGAGTCAGCCATTGCCGACCTGTTACCCGCCAACATCCTGACCGGCCACTTCAACGCAACGAGAGGGCTTGATCAGTGGAGCGATGCCGAGGCTATGATCTTCGCCGGAAGAACGCAGCCCGGGGAAGATTCAATGGAACTTCTGGCCGAGGCACTTTTTTATAATGATGCCGTCGAGATCACCCGCGGCGAATACGGGACTGTCACCCGATCATATCTGGTAAAAGGAAACCCTGTCGGAACTGAAGCAACAGCCCACCCGGATCCGATTGTCGAAGCTGTCAGATGGCAATGCTGCGAAGGAGAGTTGATCCAGAACATAGGCAGACCTCGACCAATCAGGAGAGGGAAGGACAACCCGCTCGAGATATTGATCGCGACTGATGTCCCCCTGCCCATCCGAATCGATGAACTGACAACATGGGATGAGGAAGTCCCGTCGAGACATGTCGCGCACAATGCCCGGGGAGTGGTTTTGTCGAATGCCGCCGACATCGCCAAGGCGTATCCAGATCTCTACAAAAACGAACAGGCCGTGAAGGATGGCAAACGGGACGAAATCTCACCTGATGAAGAGGCAGAGATCGAAGCCTTGCGAGGGCAGAGGATCGAAATCAAGTATCGTCTGGAGGGGAAGAGAACGACGAAGGCATGGATCGATCTGCAACAGGTCAGGGATCCAAAGGCATGGCTGGAAGAACGGCTGGGGGAAGTCGTCTTCTGTGACTTCATTCCCGAGCCAGAAGACATCTGGGCAGACACCGAGGTCATTGATGAGGTCAGACGCCGCCGGCATCGGAAGGGCATAATTGATTTTGTTATCGATTTCCCGGGGCTCGCGGCACAGCCACCAGATCCCCGGCCAGAGCATCCTCCACCCGAGATCGCAGTCGGGTAGTTATCGACCGCAGTTCTTGTACTTCTTCGCCATGCATTCCCGGGCCAGTTTCTGGGCCTCGGCTATCTGGGCGGGGGTCATGGCTTTTTCGATCTTCGCCCTGTTGTCGGCACCCATCTTGTTGCCGTTCGCACCGGCAATGTTGAACCACATGTGACCGAGGACGTTGTCTTGAAGGACACCGGTTCCATCGCCGTACTTAGCCCCTAGATTTACTTGACTAGGTACATTCCCTTGTTCTGCGGATTTGCGATACCACTGGACTGCCATGCCATAGTCTTGTGGTACGCCTTGGCCTTCGGCATACATGATACCGAGATTGGTTTGAGCCTTCGCATACCCCTGTTCAGCGGCCTTGCGATACCACTTCACGGCTTCCTTGTCATCCTGAAGAACGCCTTGGCCTTCGGCATACATGATACCAAGATTGTACTGGGCGGTCGCATACCCCTGTTCAGCGGCCTTGCGATACCACTTCCAGGATTCCATGTAGTCCTGTGGAACTCCCAAACCCTCGGAATACATGAACCCGAAATTGTTCTGGGCGACTGCGTCCCCCTGTTCAGCCAATGGCTTCCATTCACGTAAAGCTGTCTCATAGTCGCCTGATTGGTAGGCCCTGTACCCCGCATCAAAGTCCGCCCTCGCAGACCCAGCCCCGCCGAGCCCGATCAAGACGATCAGGGCCACTATCATCATTCGCATCGCCATCTCCCCGCAGATTTGATGGACACTGTAGCAGACCGGGATCAAGGCGCCAGACAGGTGGGATCAGGGCATGGAGAATAAGGGCTGCAAGGCCCGTTACACCCCGTTGAGTGGCTGAATGTCGGTGAAAACAGATTTTTCGGTATCAAGGCATATAGCTAGTTGGGTTTGGTGATGTGAAGAGCGAGACTTGATGGCCGTAGCCGGGGGGCGAGGGCCTGCGGATCCGGGTGAATTTCGGCTTGGAAGGGCTTTTGAGGGGTGGTTCCACTAAAGTGGGATCCCCGTATAGATAGACTTAACATACGGGAATCCCACTTTAGTGAATACACCCACAACACCGGCATAGGCACCCTTCCAGACCGTCTCGATTCCGAGTGAGACAGGGCCTGACAATACCAACTGAGAATCCCCCCAGACGCTCGGCCCGAGAACCGGACTCCCGCGCTGTGTCTGGCATCCCGGAGAATCTGTCTGCCGGCTCTGTGTAATGCCGTCTCATCGGGGATCAGGAAACTGAGACCAGTACTGGAATGCAATAATCTTGTAGACTTTGCATGCTTTGTGAACTATTCTCCAGTTTACTTCACAGATATCGGGCACAAGGCCTTACTGGGCAACAAACAAGGGTAGAGATCATGACCGCAGCCGTTGCTTATTTCAGGACATCCAGCGCAACAAACGTCAATGGCGACAGTGAAGAGCGCCAGAGGATCGCGGTCAGCAAATACGCTAGCCAACACCGGCTCGATCTCGAGGCTGAGTTCTATGACGCGGCTGTGTCTGGTGCGGATCCGATCGACACCCGTGCAGGGTTCATGGCGATGCTTGATCACATCAGCAAGTCTGATGCCTCGATGATCCTGATTGAGACGGCCAGCCGCTTCGCCCGTGATCTGGCAGTCCAACTGGCCGGTCATGACTTGTTGAAGGCCAGGGGGATCGAACTTGTCCCTGTCGATGCCCCTGATCACTTCACTGATGACACCCCGACCGCGACAATGGTCCGGCAGATCCTCGGTGCCGTTGCCGAGTTCGACAAATCAGCGACTGTTTTGAAGCTGAAAGCAGCCCGGGATCGCAAGTCGGCGGATCTGGGGCATCGATGCGAGGGCCGGAAGGGTTATGGCATCACGCACCCTGAACTGGTCAGAGAAGCCAAACGCCTGTACCGCCGGAACCCTAAAACAGGCAAAAGGCGGTCACTGAGGAAGGTTGCCCGGGAACTGGTGTTAATGGGTCACGGGCGTGATGGCGGTCTGCCTTACGATGCCAGGACTGTCGCGAACATGGTTGCAGCCTGATTGGGCTACTTGCTGGGCGGTTTGCTGGCCAGCGCTACATTTGCCATCCGGATCATGTTCTCCAGTTTAGCCTTTGCCTCGGGTGGTGCTTCTGGGTGGAGCCTGAGGGTGCGCTGAGCCATCAGCTTCATCCGCCGGATATTGAAGATACCTTGTTCGCCAAAGTCTCTTTGCGGCTTGGTGTCGGTCATTTCTTGCAGGGCCAGACTTCTGCGAGAGCGGAAATAACAATACCCGCCGCAGAAAAGTGCCGCTGAGAGGGATTTTCTTCAAGGTATTTTTTGGTGACGTCCAAAACCTGCTGGCCTGTCACCGAAGGCGGGGAGCAAACATCAACCTTCCCTTCCTGCAATCGGTCTAGGTCTTGAAACATCAAGTAGGCGTCAAAAACACCAATTACGTAATGATAACACACATTGTCATTTGATTGGCACCGACTATGAAGTTCGTTTCCATTAAGATAATTTGCCGCCTTCACCTGACCACTCAGCCCAATCACCATCACCAATGCCGCAATGAATACCCGCATATCTCTCTCCCCTTGTTGCCTGATGATACCATTGTCCAATCAAGCAATACAGTTGTTGAGATATACGGGAATTGATGCCTTGCCGGATGGACCAATACAGCAAGACCTATGTCCCCGCGACCCTCCAGAACGTCCTCGATCACAACAACAGGATCCACATCTGTTGTGACCAATGCGGTCACGGCAAGCCGGTGCCGTTGTCAGATCTGATCGAGAGATTCGGGGCTGACTACCCTGTCCCGGATCTGGGCCAACACTTCACCTGTGCCGGATGCATCATGGTGGATGGCATCGTGCGCAGGGGTTCTGCAAGGATCATATCGAGATAGCTAGGGGGATCTGTCACCAGACAGGGATGGCGAGATGCCAGGGGTCTGGACATCTCGCCAAGGGGCTTTAATGAGCCGGGGAGGCATCGAGGGATCAATGCGCAGGGCTCGATATACACATGGTGTCGGGCCGGCTGGGCGTCAACCCGCGGGGCCGGCAGATCGGCTGATATCGAGGGGCACCCCCCCCTTGTCATTAATACCGCCGGCTGGGCGCGACCCCACCCCCTTCCCCCCCGTACCCGCACCTTACGTATGGGGGATCTCGCCACAGTATTTTTTATTTTCCAGCTTTTTTTTGGGCCATTTCCAGCCTTGATCCGGCCCTCCACCCACAGCCCAGACAGCCAAATGGCGCGATGCTGGAGGAACCCAACACCACGCCATTTGTCAGAGACAGACCTCGAGCGATGGATATCGACTCGGGTGGGAACCTGTCCCTGTGTCCACATCCTGTCGCCCCATGCCGCCGAAGTCAATTCGACCTATATCACACCTGAGACTGTCCCAATAAAACGCCCTGAGACTACACAAATTCCTATATTTCCCACCGGTTTTCTGATATAATTTTCTCACTGGGAGGTATCTGTCGGGGCATGGTGGCACCGATTGGTACATCTCTATGAAACAGCCACCTCGGAGACCCCAGATGGCCGACGATACACCCCCCTTCCGAATCCCGCCCTCGCCGGCTGAACCCGTCCAGACCACCCATACCCTTCACCCATTTGAAGGTGTCGATCTGGACAAGATTTTGCTGGAAGACGCCACCTCTCGAGAGGTGGCTCAGCGCATGGATTTGCCCCTGATGATGGAGCGTGGCGAGGACGGCGCCATGCGTATCCATCCCCAGTGGCCAGAGCCTGAACCAGAGCCCGAACCAGAGCCCGTCCCTGCCCCGAACCCAGACCCCTCGATTATCCCCGACATGGGCCGCGGGTTGGTTCATGGCGCTGCCACAGGCGCCGGCAACATGAATGCCTTGGTCCCGATTCCCGAGGGCCTGAATATTTCCTACCCGGACGGCAGACCCGTGACGAATCTACAGGAGGGAATGGACGCCCTCGGACAGTGGATTCAAGGCTCGACAGGTGTCTCCACTGAGATCGATGCGCCCCAGACATTACCTGGGCAATTGGCGAGTGGAGTCGGTCAGGCATTACCGGGAATGATCCCGGCCGTCCGGGCAATGAAGGCTGCGGGACATGGTGCAGTCCTCGCTGACATTGTCGGCGGGTTTGTCGGAGACATGGCGACATCATCGGAGCCAGAAGCCAAGGGCATTATCGAACTGGTAAAAATGGTCCCGAGCGATAAGGCTGTCGATGTTGCCACTGCCCTTTCAGATTTCATCACCGACAAGAACGGCGACACTGATGAGATGAAGGCGCGGATCTTAGCCGGTGCTCCCGGCATTATCGCCGCCCCTGTCGTCGATGGCCTTGTCAGGCTGGCAGCGACTGCGAAGAAATCGGGCGTCGGTGAACAAATGCTGGAATCGATTCTGGATCTGTTCGATGAGTAAGAAGCTGACCCCCCACCAGATGATGGAAGGTATCGCTTTGTCAGGTGACAAGGAATATCGATCGAACATGATTGCCGATATCGCCTGTGCCGAGATGCGCCGGAAGGTTGCCGAGATGGATCTCTATAGGTGTCTCGAAGAAGAGCGCGGCAAGAAGGCGAGGTTTTGCCGGATCTACACAGGACAGGCGACCTTCGATCCGATCCCCAGCGGCTACACGTTGAAAACCCTGGAAAACGACGAACCCAAACACTGAACAGGAGAACTTGATCATGACCAAGAAACAGACCCCCGTCCTCGCCGCCCTCGATGCCGCGGTTGTGGCCGATTACGATGCCGAGATCTCAGCCCTCAAAGGCCAGACCCAGCAATTACTCGAAGATCTTGGCAAGCTGACGGCTGAGCGCAATAACCTCAAATCCCTCGTCCAGCAATCCCACAAGGTGGTCGAGGAGTATAAACGCGGTTATGTGCAGCTACAGCGCAACATGAACACGATGGTCGTCGATGACGGTCCTTACAAGGAAAAGATCCGACTGCAAGATGCCGACATCAACCGGCTGCAAGCTGAGAACGGTCGCCTGAGGAAAACGGTCGCTGACACCGCTGCCGCGGCATAGGAGGTCGCGATGCCCAGAATCAAGCCATTCGGATCGACACAGAGCGTTGAGGCCGAGGTGATCAATCAATATCGGGAACAGGTCATCGGTCTGTCTGCCCATATCGGTTATCTGAACAAGCAACTGGCACAAGTCCGCCAGTACAACAGCCAACTGATCAGACGGGCAAAGAAGGCCCTCGATGCCAGAAGGACTGCCGCATGAGTAAGTCATTGATAAAAGATGCCGTACATTCGGGATCGCCCCTGAAGCATCTTGTCGAGAAGGCCCTGACCCAGTTGAACATCCCGCCTGATGAGCATGCCCGGGCATTTGACATGATCAGCCAGGCCTTGTTGTTCTTCGATGATGAGCCAACGGGTGGACCCTTCGATGAGTACTTTGCCGAGGCTGGATCCTTCGAGGCTGCGCTCTATGAGGTTGGAAAAGGATACGGCGCCACAGATGCCGACATGGCCAGTTTCGTCGCTGTAATGGATACAACAGGTGATGTCATGATCGGCGATGTCGATCTGGCAGATATCCCCGAGGACAGCGATGAGGGCAACTGGACAGCGCCAGAGGTCACTGGGGAGGGTTTTCCAGACCACAGGACAAACGACGCCCACTGGTCGGTCCAGCAACAGCCAGACGCCCCTGAGTTTCGGGAGAGGGCGTCAGTCACTCCCGGGAGCCCGGGTTGGACAGAGCCTGTCTTTGAGCCAGATCCCGACAGCGCATCGAATGCCGTCATCGATCCCCACGGGCATCGGACAAGGTGAAGAAGCCACAGCGGAAGAGGGACACCCGCCGGGAGAGACCGACAAAGCCACACCGGCTGAACATCAAGAATCTTCCGCCGGCGGCCTACGTCTCGAACCTCATCTGGCGAAACAAGAAGGCGACCCCGAACCATCGCGACATCTTCTTCGCAATGGCTGCACATGCTGACCGATACACAGGCGTCTTTTACGTCAGTCTGGAGAGAATCGCCCACATGACAGGGTTCGCTGGGCAGTCATCGATCGAGCATTATGTCGCTGATTTGATCAGATGGGGGAACCTGAGACGGCTGGGATCGAAGACAAACGCCCGCCGACATCCAAAACACCGGGGCGCGATTGTTTACCAGATCGTATTCAACAAAGCTCAAGATCAAGACGAACTGATCGCCCATATCTCTGCAAAAGACCGGACAATCGACCTCCCGATCGAAATGGCAGAGCTTGAGCCCGTCGCCCCGGAGAAGCCCCGAGAACCTCCTAAACCAACATACGGGTTCAAACCCCTCCTGGCGGTGTCAAAAGGCCCCACAGAGGCACCCCGACCCGGCGTAGTCACAGTCCCGACAGATTTCGATATCTTCTGAAACCGGGAGCGTGATAAGGTCTCAAATAACGCTGAGACCAAGACTGATAAAACCAACTGAGAATGAAGGACTAGGCTCGATATGGCATGGATTACAATCCTTGAGGCTGTGAAGGCCGGCTACACGACCAAGCCGACGATCTATCGATACATCGAGCAGGGGAAACTGCAAACTCAGTTGAACCACAAGAAGACCAAGACCGTGCATGTCGCTGATTTGGTTCAGAATTTTGGGGATCCGGCTACGCGGGTAGAACCTGAAGCCGGTGCGCCAAAGCCAGTAAAAGCCCCACCTACAGCCGCTCTTGAGGCCGAGGTCATTCGCCTGAGGGAAGAAGTCGATCGCGCCAGACATGAAGCTGCCTTGATCCGTACAGAGGCGAGGAAAGATCGGGAGAGTTTTGCTGCCGAGCGCAAAGACTTCCTGAATGTCGTCCAGAACGCCCAGAAACAATTGGCCGATCAGACGGCGCTGAAGGTCGCTGAAGTCGAGAAAGCTGCTGAGACCAAGCAGCCCGGGTTTCTCAAGCGTCTGTTTTCCTGAGACCCGAGACCATCAGCAAGACCAATTGACGGACTGATCCGGATTCAGGTGTTTTCAGGCCTTGGAACAGCAATCTGACGGGCTAAATCCACCTCTGCGACCGGCACAACCTGGGCTCGATCAATGTCAGGTGTTTGTACAGTCTTGCGATTCCTCGAGAACACTGTATGTTGTGTGTGTCTTTTGCAGAAATCGCATCATATGGTGGGGTTTAGGCAAAAGAAAAGGCCGGAACTCTCGACAAAGAATTTCCCGACCTTATCTAAACCACGCTCTGTAGGCGTTTGTAATTACAAGACCCTTTGTAAAGTGTCATTACGGGTTTTGCAAGACCAAAGCGAACCAAAAGTAGTTCGCAAGCTTACAGGCCAAATAGTTAAGGAGTTGCTGAGATGCAACGAACTATCACGGTCTCTGAAGCCCTCGAGATAATCGAACAACATGGAATGTCCCGGACACGGCAAGCAGTAAGGAACTGGTGCCGTACATCGGGTGGCAGATTGGGACGCAAGGTGGCCGATCGCTTTGTGATCTTCCCTGATGCCCTCGAACTTGTCCTGACGGGAACCCACCCAGCGGATCTACCCGAACGCCTCGCAGCCTGAAGTCAAATGACTTCCCGGGCTATTCCGGGGCGTATTCCGGTACACACCAATCTGACCCGTAGGTCGGTCACAGGGAACTGTGGCCTGTCGGGAAGGGATGTGTAATGGGAACCCGGACTATCACCATTCTGTCTGCCACAACTGGCCTGATGACAAAGACCAGTACAAGGGTGCAAAAGAACCACTCCGAGGCCGGACAGTGGATCACAGCAAAACCTCAGATGCCGAAATACTTCAACCACCGGCAAAGGACTGTGAGCAGCGTTTATGACTTCGCAGACATTGTGCAAGGCATCGATCTCCGGGAAGCGATAATCCGGGGCGATGTCCATGACGACTGCCGGGATGAGAAAATTCTCCCCCGACGCCTCGAGTTCTTTGGTAAAACAAACGGCGGGACAAAGAAGGAATGGGTCTGGCTAGACATCGATGGTGTCCCGTTCCCTGAGTTCATGGATCCGGCTGAAGACATCGAGGAGTGTGTCGAGTGGCTGATCACTGAACATCTGCC
>Ga0233435_1003809_pt1 | contig 11182 bp, 16 predicted proteins | sample SI_122_August201_3_FD_182735 | JGI IMG/M metagenome (GOLD analysis project Ga0233435, IMG submission 182735) | Seawater microbial communities from Saanich Inlet, British Columbia, Canada - SI_122_August2016_135_MG | ecosystem: Environmental > Aquatic > Marine > Inlet | place: Canada: British... | reverse complement strand
TTTTCTGTGGGTTCGCATTTCTTAGTAGTAGTAGTAGTAGTTATTATATGTGTATCGGTATCATATACATTAATAGGTATATCGGTATCATATACATTATTTATAATTTCCGTATCTATTTTTGGTTCGGTATTTTTAGGTGAAATTTCTAATTGTTCATTCTCCGGGTATACATAGGTATATAATAAGTTACTCGCATAAGCAAACGACGCACTACCAGCAATATACGGAATATAAAAAGCCATATGATATATTATAATAATTTATTTAATAGAATTTTTCTTAAATATAAAATATAAAATTGATAATGATTAATCATTAATCATTAATCATTAATCATTAATCATACATTAGTAACCATAAACCATGTCAGACTATAGTTTTATGCGCTCGGGAAGCTCTAATATACCCATCCAGAACCCTGATATTATGTCTCCAGCCGATCTTATGGCCTTGTTGGCTCTATTTTCAAGTCGTTCAATGGAAAATGCCGCAAAATATGTTGACTATTGTGATAGAAATGGTGTAACAACAACTGATGTTATATATGGATTGCGCTATGAAGTATTTGAGTTTATGAATAATCCTAATATTATTAATGAAGCTAATGAAATGAAAGAGGAAATGGAGTCTGTGGAGGATGAGGAGGATGATGATGATAGTGATTGGGAGGATATTATTGTTGAAGATGATGAAATTGAGGCTTTTCATCGCATAGATAATACTAAAATTGATGAACATAATCGACAATTTATAACAAAAATGCATAAATATTACGATGAATGGGATAGTTGGGTTCCCGATTCTCCATTAAATATTATATTTAAAAATTCGATTGATAAAGCTGGTGCTATATAATGCGATATAACCAAAAATTATTTATTTATTTATTTATTTATTTATTTTTAATAAAGGTAATCCTGAATAATAAAAAATTTGATTTTTTTATTTAAAGATGAATCACTATAATATACATTATAATACCTTCACCTATACACCATGAATACCTTTGCTAAAACCTTGTCAACCGCATCTAATATAGTTCAGGGTGAGAATGGGGCCAATAAATTGGCTTCTTCGGGTTCACCACGTATTGATGCGTTTACTTTATTGCTTCAAGATGCCACAGATATTAATGTTCGGACATCGATTGATGCTATATTACATGAATCTATCGCTAATGGTGTCATACATGAAAACCAAGTTATTCACGACTTATTCATATTAGCATTCCATAAACGTGCCACCAGTAAGAAAAATTCAGAAGGGGTATTAATTTCGGATGGTGAAGGTTTTAAGAATCTATTTTACTTATATATTTTAGAATTATATGATGAATTCCCAGCGACTATTATCAGCCTGGCTAAATCTGGAATATTTGCGTTATATGGATATTGGAAGGATTATCTAAATATTTGGGAGAAAATTAATGAGCTGGTAATTAGCAATGAAGCTAAATTTATTAAATATAATCCATTGATAGAAGCATTTCGGTATGCGATTCTTAACCAGAGAACAAAAGACTTAATCTCTGCTAAAAAGTTTATTGCTGAACATAAAGATTATAAAAATGAGCTTTATTCTAAAGATATTGCTAAATTAGGTATTTCGTATGTGGGGAAATTTTGTGTGCGTGAATCATCGTCTATGAATCGGACTTGTTCGTGGTTTATTCGTCAATCAGATGATTCCCTAACAATAGAATCTCACATTTCGTATATGTTAAGATTTATGATATTTCAGACTGTGAATGGTAATAAGGTCCCATTTTCAAAATCCCAATCGGTGCCATTTGGCGCTAAAAAGATTTGGAGAAAGGATAATGTTATACTAAATAACATGTTAGATGTTCCAGAAGTAAAATTTTGTTCCGGTAATTGGAGTGAAATAAATATTGGTCATATTCCATCGGTATGTCTTCATCGCAATACCAAAGCATTACTAAATGAACAACTGAAAATCCCAACCGAAGAAGAAACTGGTAATCGATTTCCCGATAATACTGATAGGGTTGCGTGCCGAACCAATTTTATTGACCATATTACAAATGGGGATAGTATAAATGCGTCGGCATTACTACCACATCAAATCGCCCATATATTTTCGTCCGGACCTTCATCTATTAATAAATTAATAACGGAAGCAAAATGGAAATCATTAATGGATGATGTGCGAGAAAAAATGGATATGGTTTCCAAGAAACTTGGTGCTAATGGAACAGCTACTGGACATATGATTTGTTGTTGCGACACATCCGGGTCGATGGACTTAGGGGTAAAATCCGCACCAAATCGACCAATCGATATAGCAGTAGCTCTTACGGCATTTTGTTCACAATTGGCGGCAGAACCATACCGTGATCTAATTATCACATTCGATGCCCAACCATCGATAGTAAATTTAAAGGATTCGGGAAATTATAGTTTACCACTTCAAGAAAGACTCGAATGTATTCGACGGTCTGGACAGGCATATAATACCAATTATATTGGTCTACATCAAACATTGATTAAATTATGTAAAGATAACGCGGTTCCTACAAATGAATTGCCAGTTTTGGTAATATTTACTGATGGCGAATTTGACCAAATGGTTGAAATGGAACCAGGCAAATCATTTGCGACAACGCATGATAATGTTGAACGGATGTGGGTAAATGCAGGCTATTCTGGTGTTCCGACTATATGTTATTGGAATCTCACTGATAATGGTAACGGTGTTCAAACAGAGGCAGATCGTAAAGGAGTATTCTTCCTACAAGGTCCATCACCATCTAATATCAAATACATTATTCATGGTGAAACGGCTGAAGATATTCAGACAGAAATCGTTGTCGATGGAAAAATAAGTTCAATTACAACCAAAAATGTTGATCCTATGATGATTTTCCGAAAGGTGATGGACCAAGACTATTTCTCCCCCATTCGCCACATTCTCTCTAAATCAAATGAACTTAGATATGAAATGGCCTCTTAAATGTAATGTAAAAATGTAAAAATGTAAAAATATATTAAAGAATAAAATGTATATAAATTATAATCTAATATAATCTAATCTAATCTAATCTATTCCATCATGTCCGACGTAATTATACTTTATGTGTATATTTTTGTTTTAATGATGACGGGATTTGGAATCTTATGGACGCATATTCATTTTTTAGAAGAAGATATTAAAATATTAAATAAAGATATTCTACTCCTTACAGAGAGTATTTATATTAAAGATGAGGATGCTGATGCGGATGCTGATGCGGATGCTGATGCTGATGCTGATGCGGATGCTGATGCTGATGCGGATGCTGATGCTGATGCTGATGCGGCTACTAATTATACATGGGGGTTAAATTATTTCTTAAATATGGATGCGGGTTCCTCTAAGGACGTATCATTGGTTGAGAATGATAAAGATAAATAGATTAATTATTCCAACTAATGGGTAAATTATAGCTACATGCGTTATAGTTCATTGATTTATATAATATAAATAATAGTAATATTAGTCTTATAAAGTTTATAGCCATATTTTTGTCGGTTAGGCTATTATATTTATATAGGATGGCGCTATATGCTATTAATATAAATAGCGCTATTAATATAAATTTTATACGACGATTTTTTGTTTTTATATCCTTGGGTGGAAGATTGAATGTTCCATCTTTATTAATTATTTTAGATTCGGTATTATGGTGAAGAATGAACGAGACTAATAGTAAGACGAATACCCATAATTGTGTGGATGTATTTTCGTAGTGTCGGAATTCATATATATCTAATAAAAATAATACTAAAAATATCCCGATATATACATATTTATAGGGTATTAGATTTAATAATTTATTATTACTATATTTTTCAGGCGATTGGTTTAATATTCCTATATTAAAAAATAATAATAATAACGAGCATGCCCATAATATGTATTGTTTATATTGAATAAGCATCAATGAAATATAACTATTATTATCCATTATATTATAATACAATATAATACAATATATTATTAAAATTATTTTCTTAGTGTATATTATATATTATAAAAATGGGTTTAAATTCAATGATGAATCATGTCGTTCAAGCGAATAACACTGTGGGCCAGGAATCTCGCACACATAAAACGGATGCGTTAGTATTATTTTTAGTATTAATGCTCCAATTACTTCTAAATGCATTGGTCGGCCAATGGATATGGAATAACAGTTTAGTTAAATTAGTTCCATCTATTTCTAAAGCCAGATGGTATGACACTTTACTACTATCTATACTATTTTTATTAATATTACCGAATTAGATTTCATACAATATATAATCGATTGCTATTTTTATTTATAGATATTTACAGACTATATTATTATTATTATTATTATTATGACTAATTTACAATTATATTTATATTCAGGGTGTATATTCTTTATATTAGGATTAACGATGATTATAACATATTTTACTACAGATGGATTCCCATCACAAACATTGACTGTTAGTATTATATTATTAATCGTAGGTTTATTATTATTTATATTATTTTATATTAGCGCCAATATAGTATTGAGAGTCGAAGACCAAAATAGACCGATATTGGAATAACGTATTTTCCATTATAATCACAATCGCAGTGAGTTATATACTTTTATGACAACCGCTGTTGAGATAATGAATAGTGTTAATGGTACTACATATCGGATATATAGTTTAGAATATTGTAAGTCAGGGTTCATTAATGTATATATACTGGACGATACCAGATAGATACCCATTATTCGATGAATATAGGCGGGTAGTCCAACGGTATCAAATAATCCGTCTGCTATAATCCAATCGGGACTAACCCTTTTTAAGTATATAGGTAAACTAAAAAAATGAAATAATCCATCAAATAATACTAATACGGTTGCTATTTTTTGTAAATTGTTCATAACTATACAAGTATGATATCTTTTATTTAAAAAATTGATAATATATATTGATAATATATAATTGATAATATATTTTATTTCAAACAAATTTTCCAAAAAAAACCGTATTATGCTATACAAGCGTGTATAATTGGTGGGTTTATTCTAAAATTGAACCATGATCAACCTAAAATCACTCTCGAAGATTCCATTGAAACCAAATAGTCTATATGTAATTGATATCGATGAAACCCTGATTTATTATAAACATCTTCCTAAAACGTGGTGGGATAAAATAAAAGAATTATATCTTCCAGTGTATGATGGGGACATAGTAAAAACAAATAAAAAGGCCTTAAATGTATGGGAACGTATTGTTAAAAATAGTAAACCACATCCAGTAGAAAGTGATATATTTGAAAAAATAATTAAATACTGTCTACAGCATAATTCAACTATACTTTTATTAACGGCGCGTTCGGATTATATGGACACCTATACCCGAGATCATCTTAGTATTGTTTATCCCTATTATAATCCGGAAATTATATATTGTAATAATGAAAATAAAGGTATACACTTAGAAGTATATCTACAAACAACTGACCGTGTATATGAAACAATACATTTCGTAGATGATAAATTACAAAATGTTATAGATGTATGTGCTTATCTACCCAATGTAAATGGTTATAATCTATCAATTTAATAATTTTTTACTTTGCATAAACATGATAGCTGTTAATAATGTCGAACCTATAGCATAATATAAATAATACATTGGATTACCCTGATTTAATTTAATAGAACGGCTAATATAATATTTTATCGCTTCATGCCAAGACAATGCGCTCGCTACACCAAATGCTGTAACGACCCCAAGTAATATAATTTTAACTTTCGTTTCTTCGCGGGGTTTATCGTCTTTATTTTCTTTTATTTGTTTTAATAATGATGCCAATGCTTGGCCATTGCCATTACCATTGCCATTACCATTGCCATTGCCATTGCCATTGCCGTTATTATTTCTAACATCCATAGGATTATTGATTGGGTTTCCTACTTGGTTTGATGGTGGTGGTAAATTGCTTAAATCTAAATTATTACCGCCCATATTATTTAAATTCATATTATTATTATTATTATTATTATTGCCCATAGCACTTACATTCATACTATTATGATTATTATTATTATTGTTACCACCCATACCTCCACCTAAAATACTTCCCATAGAGAGATTATCATTGAAGTTACTACCCATATTGCTATTGCTATTACCGTTACAACCGCAATTATCCATTATATTATAATATAATATAATATAATAATAATAATATAGCCCATAATAATAAATACTATTAATTTATGGAATATTATGGAATGTAGCATTTGTTTAGACGATTATAATAATAAAAATACGAAAAAGGTATTAACTTGCAAACATCAATTTCATTCTAAATGTATAAACAAGTGGTTTATAAACCTGCGAAGGTGTCCATTGTGTCTAAATTTCGACAAAAAAAAATATACGGTTATACATTCTAATAGTCCGAATTATATATTTATACATAAAAAGATGTTTTTTCACCCAAAACATCTTGTTTTTGGAAGAAAACTAATTCAATATTATAATATAATTCAAATGAGAATATCGCATAATTCGATGTATTTTGAAACGCGTGACAATAAACAATATGTAATTTCGTCATCTAATAAAAGAAACATCCGTGAAATTTATGCCCAATTAAAAGCTAATATAGAAACGAAACTACGAAAACGAAAATCGTCAACCAGTATTGTATGATTTTATTTTATTTTATCATGTCAATTGCCTCAACTAAAGCTATTTTTAATTTATCGTTTGTATTAATTTTTCTAAAAAATGCTCGGTCTGGTAAATAGTCATAAAATCTATTACTGCGGTCGCGAATACATAATTTATTAGTGTGGATATTAAACTTAAAAAATGTTCCTAAATATCTGGCCTTAATATCAAAGAACTGGTCGCCTGTTACCATAATAATATAATCCCGTTTGTTAATAAAATCAATCGATTCAACATATTCATAGCCTTCTAATAGGTCTTCCGCATTTTCCCGATTAACCTCATTATTTTTATACATATAATAGGGACCATATAGTTTATCTAATATACGCGTAGTTTCATTTTTTATATCCTTCATGGTCCGAATATCTTTTTCTTGTATTTTATTTAATATTTTATTAATTTTTTTTTCATAGTCGGTGTCACAATCAATGAGTTCCATGTAATATAATAATTAATATTAATTATAATTATAATTAATATTAATATTATAATTAATTAATATTAATATATAATATTATAATTAATATATCCTACCACTTAAATATAATAATCAATAATATATTCAATAATATCAATCTCAATCGTAATATGGAAAATTATATACAAATATCTCAGCCGCATCCAAAAGAAAATGGTTTATCAGCTTCAGCTTCAGCTTCAATAGCAACCAATGTAGAATCGGCTAAGTTCGATATAAACGATTTAATAATTAAAATGCTGAACATCTTACAAGTAAATATAACCAATATAGATGATATATCTAAAATTACAATTGACTTCGAAACATTTAAGGATAATGGTTATATTGACCAATTATATGAATTAATTCCTATATTTAAAAAAAAATATAAATCCAATATGTTGACATGTTTACATAAAAATAGTATTTCAAAACAGACATTTCCAGCCATTAATTTTGTCCGTCAAATATTAAAATGTAATAACTTAAAATTAAAAGGCTACTATTTACCATTAGGTAATGAGGCATTTTCAAGTAAAAAAATATTAAAACGTGTATATAAAATAATACCACTTCAATCAGTGTCATCAGCGTCACCGTCAGCGTCACCAGATACAGAGGGATCAATTGTTACTAATCCAGCTTGATACAATTGCCATAAATTTTCTTTACGACGATTTTCTTGATAGACTGTTTCATAATCACGTAATAATACAGTATACTTACTAATATCTATCGACCATATTCGTTGATGATACTTATTTTTTAATATATATATAGTGGGACTTATTATTTGTATAATAGTTCCATTATAATATTCATTTTTATCTTTGGTTTTATATAACATTTCCCAATAGAGTTTAATACGTTTATAATGTGTTGGGTGTATCTCGATATATTCCTTCAATTTTGTAGCATACATTCGTTGTGGTTGTGGAATACCTTGTTCATATCCAGGATATTCTATATCATCGACTATAAGAACTTCCGTCATTCTATTATATTCTATTATATTATATTCATTTAGACGGTAATAATGGCGACATTTTTGTTATATAATAATATAATATATATATAAAGAATTATGGACATGTACGAGAATGAACCTGAAATGGCGGACACTCAATTTTTAAAAAACGAGTTTTCAGCTAATGTCCGCGAATATATAATGTTAGAAGAACAAGTATCACGTCTAAATAAAGCGGTAAGAGAACGTCGGGCTAAATTAAAAGAAATATCAACTTCTATTATGAAAACCATGGAAAATAATGATATAAACCATATAAATATAAAAAATGGTATCTTGGTCCATAATTCCAAAGAAACCTTTAAAGGTCTTAATAAAAAATCGCTCCATAACGGCCTTACTATATATTTCGATGATAATCAAGAAAAAGCGGGTGATGTGACCGAAATAGTAATGAACAGTCGCGATAAGATTGTTAAAAATACATTGAAATTTAAAAAATTTAATTTTTAGACAGATTTTGCAAACTCGATTATATTATTATATTTATATTTATTTTTGTTATTCAGAAGCTCTTATAAATATCCTCCAAAGGAGTCCCTACGAAAGCCCCTTCACCGATACTGGTAACACTTTTAGGTATATTTATAGTTTCTAATAAACTACAATTCGCGAAAGCTCTACGGGAGATAGTGGTAACACTATCAGGTATAGTTATAGTTTGTAATGCTTTACACCCTTCGAAAGCACCTTCACCGATAGAGGTAACACTATTAGGTATAATTATAGTTTCTAATGATTTACACCCTTCGAAAGCTTTTTCACCTATATTTTTTAATTCACTATAAGGTTCAAATTTGATTGTTGTTAATTTTAAACAGTCTAAGAAAGCACCATCTACGATACTGGTAACACTTTTAGGTATAGTTATATTTGTTAATGCGTTACAATGCGTGAAAGCTCTATTGGGTATAGTGGTTAATTGACTATCAGATTCAAATTCGATTGTTGTTAAATTTGAACAACTCATGAAAGCGTAGTCACCGATTATGGTAACACTTTTAGGTATAATTATATTTGTTAATGCGTTACAATACGCGAAAGCCCATTTACCTATCTTTTTTAATTCACTATAAGGTTCAAATTCGATTTCAGTTAATTTTAAACATCTATAGAAAGCACGTTCTCCGATACTGATAACCTTTTTAGGTATAATTATAGGTTGTTCTAAGTTTAATATAAAATCTTCGAAAGCATTTGCTGGAATTTCAGTAATATTAGAATCGGGATTAAACGTTATACTTGAACACTCACTTAAGCTCTTATTAAAATCGTCGTGTTCTTTTATAACACAAGACCGAGTATTTACTCCCCCTTTTTGCGAACGTTTTTTTTTTCGCCGATTGTTTAGTGAACGCGGTTTTTTAAGTGAACGCTGTTTTTTAAGTGAACGCGGTTTTTTAAGTGAACGCGGTTTTTTAAGTGAAAGCTGTTTTTTAAGTGAACGCGGATTGTGGACTTTTTTTGAATATTTTGGCATATATAATATTAATATATTATTAATTACAGATATTTTCCGTTGAACAGATGAAATCTATTATGGATTCTATTTTATTTTTAAAAATACGGACTTCAGTTGTGTTAACATCCAATATATCTAATCCCCTAGCTACATTTGTTAATTTTATAATATATGCCATACATATAGATTGTAATATGATAGTTATAACTATAAATACATACATATAGATAAATGATGGCGGTTTCACTAATACTGTTTCGGGTCGAATAAGACTAATAGCTTCCAACATAACCCGATTAATTATATCTAAATATACCGAGTATCCTTTAAGTAAATATGGTAGTGATATTCACATGGAAAAAAAAATAATAATATGAATATGGATATGAATATGGATATGAATATGGATATGAATATGGATATGAATATGGAATGAATTAGAATTGTGATGTAATAATATCAATAATATCGGCACGACTTGACCGTGATGGGATAGTCATTACTTTCGCATAACGGTCGATTTCATTCCTGACAATACCCGTAACCTTTTCTCTAATCCAACATGTTGGATCTTGGTTTTTAATTGCCGAAAGCCAATGGAAGAACATCAATTCGCCCGAACTTTTATCAAATTTATAGGAAATCATATAATGATTGCCATCAGGGGTTCTAACTTCATCGATAATTAACGACCTATTTACCGCCTTTGATTCAACCAATGGTCGCGTTTCATCATAATAGGTCGTTTCTTCAATTGCTTCAATTACGACCTGGCTCTCGTTCTTCTTAGAAGACTTAGACTTAGACTTAGGAGATTTAGACTTAGATTGAGACTTAGGAGATTGAGGCTTAGGAGATTCCAATTTTTTAGCCACGATGATATCCATTGTAATATTGTGCGGTTTGAGGTCACGCCCACTAACCATGGTTCCAATCTTATATCTAATTTCATCTACATAACAATATCTACCAACATTAATATTATATGTATCTTCGGGATTTTGGAACATCTCAGCTACTTCACGCTCGATACTATTCAACGCACCGTCAGTGAGATCATAGTCGGGACTTGGTTTAGTAATAACACTTTGAGCAAATACTAAATCACCTTCTTTAGAATTATAGGTATAAGTCACACAAATATCCTTAGTATCAAATACATACCAAATATTAGATTCATGAATGGTGGTAATAGGTCCAATGAGAGGTTCGGAAGATGTTGTTCCACCACCATGTGAATTGATACTCGCGCGAACATATTTCATAATATTTTTACATGTTAACATATCACCAATATAGAATGGTTTAAATCTATCATTGGACGATTGAATTTCAAAATTAGAATAATTAATCTTTTCAATACTTTTACGTTTTTTAGGAGAAATTTTACTGGTAGGTGTATCTTTATTAATAATATTCATAGTCAAATATATAAGTCCCGAATCACTTTTATATTTAAATGAAACACAGGTTTCATTACAATCATTTTTAAACCATAGCGATGTTAC
>Ga0233435_1003805_pt1 | contig 11186 bp, 10 predicted proteins | sample SI_122_August201_3_FD_182735 | JGI IMG/M metagenome (GOLD analysis project Ga0233435, IMG submission 182735) | Seawater microbial communities from Saanich Inlet, British Columbia, Canada - SI_122_August2016_135_MG | ecosystem: Environmental > Aquatic > Marine > Inlet | place: Canada: British... | reverse complement strand
GCCAAACGGGTTATCTCTGGGGATAATATACTACTTTTCAAGCGTACAGAGATGTTTCTGCCTGAAAAATGGCCTTCTTACTTTAGCAAGTCTAAGGGCTGCAAGGTTTGGGATCTAGATGGAAAAGAATATATTGATATGTCCATTATGGGTATTGGTACTAATACATTAGGCTATGGACACCCTGAAGTCGACGAGGCGGTAATTAAAACTGTAAAAGATGGCAATATGGCAACGTTTAATTGCCCAGAAGAAGTTTATCTGGCTGAAAAATTAGTTGAGCTGCATCCATGGGCAGACATGGTGAGATTTGCAAGGGCAGGTGGAGAAATCAACTCTATAGCAATTCGTATTGCTAGAGCGTCTACCGGAAGGGATAAAATTGCTATTTGTGGTTATCATGGTTGGCATGATTGGTATCTGTCTACTAATCTCAATAGTGATAAAAATCTTGATGGGCATCTACTACCAGGCTTGCAGCCCAATGGTGTTCCTAGGGGGTTGACTGGCACAACTTTACCCTTTAATTACAATGACATTGAGCAATTAGAGCAATTAATTAAAGAAAATAATGGCGAGATTGCAGCCATTAAAATGGAAGTTTCAAGAAATGAAGGCCCGATAGACAACTATTTACAAAAGGTAAGAGATCTCGCTACAGAAAACAACATTATATTGATTTTTGATGAGTGCACTTCAGGCTTTCGAGAAGCCTTTGGTGGTCTGCATAAAAAATACGGTGTGGAGCCTGATCTAGCTATTTTTGCTAAAGCTTTGGGCAATGGATACGCAATTTCTGCTTGCATCGGTAGGCAAGAGTTTATGCAAGCAGCACAACAAACTTTTATCAGTTCAACTTTCTGGACTGAGCGTATTGGACCAACTGCAGCATTAAAAACGCTCGAAGTTATGGAGCGAGAAAAGTCATGGGAAACCATTACTAAAATTGGTAATGGTATTTCTAGCCAATGGCAAAGTCTAGCAGATAAGCATGATTTGAATATTAGTACTTGGGGTCTACCCGCACTCAGTGGTTATACATTTAATACACCTGATGCGCTTGCTTATAAAACCTTAATTACACAAGAAATGCTGAAAAAAGGTTATCTTGCTGCTAATAGTGTTTATGCTTGCACAGAGCATAAACAAGAGTTGGTAGATGGGTACTTTTCCGAACTCGACCCAATATTTGCAACCATCAAGGAATGTGAGGATGGGCTGGATATAAACTCCCTTTTAGAAGGGCCATTGTGCCATAGTGGATTTAAACGCTTAAATTAATGAGAGTTGTTTTTCGAGTTGATGCTTCTTTACAAATGGGTACAGGCCACGTTATGCGTTGCCTGACCTTGGCTCTAGTGTTGAAAGAAAATGGAGTCGATGTTAGGTTTATTTGTCGAAAACATAAAGGGAATTTAATAGATAAGATTCGTTCAAATGGGTTTAATGTTCATGAGTTAGAGGTGTTATTAGAGATTGAAGTTGATAATAGATTAGCACATTCTCACTGGCTAGGGGCGACGCAACAACAAGATGCTGATGATTGTATTGATATACTCAAAGTGGAAAAGACTAATTGGCTTATTGTTGATCATTACGCCTTAGATGAACAGTGGCAGAAGAGGATTAAGCCTTATTGTAAAAAATCAATGGTAATTGATGATTTGGCTGATCGTAAACATCAGTGTGATGTTTTGCTTGATCAAACATTTGGTCGTCAACAAAAAGATTATTTAGCACTTATTCCGGAAGGTTGTGAATTATTATTAGGCTCGCAATATGCGCTACTTAGGCCTGAATTTTCCAAATGGAGAGAGTACAGTTTAGAGCGCCGTAGTAAGCCAGTGTTTAAGCAATTGCTTATTAATATGGGTGGTGTTGATGTTGATAATGTTACTGAAAAAATCCTAGACGAGCTAAGAACATGTAATTTGCCGAACGATATAAATATTACCGTTGTGATGGGAGGGTCTGCACCTCATTTAGAGGATATTAAGTCTAAGGCGAATGCACTGCCTGATAAGATAGAAGTTAAAGTCGATGTAGATAACATGGCTGAAATTATGGCAAATGCTGACATCGCAATTGGCGCAGCTGGATCTACTACTTGGGAGCGCTGTTGTTTGGGTTTGCCAACTATTCAAATAGTGGTTGCTGATAATCAAATAAATATTGCAAGAAATTTAGATTCTATTAATATCATTCAATTGATTGACAGCACGTATCAATTAGCTAGAAGTATCGATAATATATCGCAATCTATTAGTAAGATGTCTTTAGCATCTTCAAGTATTGTGGATGGTAAAGGTTCTACAAGGGTGGTGAAATTTATTACCTCTAAAGAAAATTACGTTGATTTATTTTTTATGAGACCTGCAGAGCTAGAAGATGCTAATTTTGTATATAGTTTACAAACTAAGGATATTCGTAAATATTTTGTTAATACAGAAATTCCAAGTATGAATCAGCATATTGATTGGTTCCAAAAAACAATAGATTCATCAACATCTCAATTGTTTATTTTGATGCTTGGAACTCATCAAATAGGAGTTCTAAGAGTCGATAATATAAAAAGCAATGAACTGGAGATTTCAATTATTATTTCACCAAACTATAGTGGCAAAGGTTTAGCTAAACATGCATTAAAGAGAATAGAAAGTTTGACACTTGTTAGGACCTTAAAAGCTATAATTCATAATGACAATATTCCTTCTAAAGGCTTATTTGTTCGATCTGGTTATATAGTAAGTAAACAGAATGGTGATTTTTTGGAGTATAAAAAAAATGGATAGTTTTATAGTTGCCTCCACCGGTGAATGGAATTTGAAATATTTCTATCAATTTTCAAAAAGACAAAAAATGGAGTGGAATTTCGCTTCTACTCCAACTGAACTTGTTAAATTACTAGAGGTTGAAAACCCTCGGTATATTTTTTTTCCTCATTGGAGTTGGATAGTGCCTGATGAGATTGTCAAAAAATATGAATGTGTTTGTTTTCATATGACTGACTTGCCATTTGGTAGAGGAGGGTCTCCTTTGCAAAATTTAATTGTTCAGGGCTATAAAGACACAATATTAACCGCTTTAAGAATGGGAAAGGGCATGGATACTGGCCCTATATATTATAAAAAACCTCTAAGTTTGCACGGCTCAGCATACGATATTTATAAAAGATCCGGAAGGTTGTGTTGGGATATGATTAGTGATTTTATTAAAGAGTATCCGAATCCAGTGTCGCAAGAAGGCACAATAACAAATTTTAAGCGCAGGACGCCAGAACAAAGTCAGATTCCAGAAGGGTTGTCATTAGAAGATGTATATAATTATATTCGCATGTTAGACGCACCTGGATATCCCAAAGCCTTTTTGGAAATGAACGACTATAGGTTAGAATTTGAGAGTTCTGACTATGTTGATGGTAGATTAAGTGCAAAAGTTAGTTTTATAAAGAGAGAGGATAATGTCTGAGATTATTATTAATGGAAGAAAAATTGGTGCTGGTTACCCACCTTATGTGATTGCTGAACTATCTGCAAATCATAATGGTAAGTTACAAAAGGCATTAGACACTATAACCAAAGCCAAATCTTGCGGTGCAGATGCTGTAAAGCTGCAAACTTACACTGCAGACACCATGACGATTGATTCGGACCATGAGGATTTTTATATTCAAGGCGGGCTATGGGATGGTTATAAATTGTATGATCTGTATAAAGAGGCAGAAACCCCGTTTGAATGGCATAAAACCATGTTTGATCATGCCAGAAAAATAGGTATTACATGCTTTTCCACTCCTTTTGATGAGACAGCTGTAGGCTTGCTAGAAGATTTAAATGTTCCTGCATATAAGGTGGCTTCTTTTGAAGCGACAGATCTCCCATTAATTAAATATATTGCCTCAACTAAAAAACCGTTAATTATGTCAACTGGGATGGCAAATTTTGAAGAGATTGAAGAAATGGTTGACACAGCAAGGGGTGCTGGCTGTAAAGATTTGATTTTACTGCATTGTATTAGTAGTTACCCGGCACCAATAGATCAATCTAATTTACTAACTATTCCAGATATGAGAAAGAGACTAGGTGTTCAAATAGGCCTTTCGGATCATAGTATAACCAATACAGCTTCAGTTGTGGCTTGTGCGCTTGGCGCTACCTTGATTGAAAAGCATTTTATTTTAGATAGAAAAGAGAGTGGACCAGATTCTGAGTTTTCGATTGAACCCGATGATTTAACAAATCTGTGTAAAGAGACTAAAGACGCATGGCTGGCATTAGGTGTTCCTAGCTATGACAGCAAATCTGCAGAGGAGTCAAGTATAAAATTGAGAAGATCTGTATACTTTGTGAAGGATATTGGCGCGGGAGAAATTATTACTAAAGAGCATATCAGAAGAATACGCCCAGGCTATGGCTTACAACCAAAATATGAGCAAGAGATTATTGGGCGGATTGTGAATAGAGATGTAAAGTCTGGAACTGCAACAAAGTGGGAGTTGATTAGTGAATAAGACTGTACTTGTTGTTGCTGCACATTCGGACGACGAAGCTTTAGGTTGTTCAGGAACAATTTCAAAACACATTGAGCAGGGTGATAGCGTCCATTTATTATTTATGACAGATGGTGTTGCATCAAGATCTGCAAAAGTAAATAATAAAAAAAAGCGTTTAACTGCCGCACAAGGTGTTGCTGAAATTCTTGGGGTAGACACTTTAACTAATCTGAATTTTCCTGACAACAGAATGGATTCAATTCCATTATTGGATGTAGTAAAAGAAATTGAAGATAAAATTTCACAGGTTCAGCCGGAAGTTATCTATACGCATCATATTGGCGATTTAAATATAGACCATCAAATAACACATAAAGCAGTAATAACTGCTTGTCGACCGCATCCGGGTTTTTGTGTTAGAAAAATTTATGCATTCGAAGTTCTTTCAAGTACTGAATGGCAAACACCAGGAGTTGAGTCTTTTTGCCCTAATATGTTTATAGATATAACAGATTATATTGATATTAAAAAACAAGTTCTTAAGGTTTATTCTGCAGAAATGCATCAAACACCACATAGTAGAAGCATAGATAATGCAATTCGTTTAAATGCAGTAAGAGGTAATTCTATTGGCGTTGATTATGCAGAAGCATTTGTTCTTATTAGGATGATTCAATAATGTACAGAAAAAATCTAGCTTAATTGCTAGTTTGTCAGATCATACAATTGGCAACACCAGCACCGATTTCCAGTGTGGCATTACTTATTTCTATAATTGAAAAGCACATAACCTTGGATCGCAATGGTAGCGACTCTGATGATTCCTTCTTTCACTTGACTCGGTAAAATTGAAGAAATTGCATATAATGACTAAAATTGAAGGTTGGCTAATAAAAGGAAAAAATATTTTTTTAAAAGAGTGTGAAATATGGTAAAAACAAAAATATGTATCTTAGATTACGGTTCTGGAAATATTAGATCTGTATATAACGTTATAAGACACCTTCAATTTGATGTAGTAGTTTCTAACAATGCAAAAGAAATAAAAAATTCCTCCCATGTAATATTGCCTGGTGTGGGAGCTTTTCCTTCTGCAATGAAAAAAATTGAAAACAATATTCCACTGGATTGTCTGGAGAATGAAATTTTGGATAAAGGTAAACCTTTCTTGGGAATTTGTGTTGGTATGCAGGTTTTGGCGGATTTTGGCAATGAACATGAAAGCTGTAAAGGTTTGGGCTGGATCGGCGGAAGCGTCAATAAACTAAGTGTTGGAAGTTTTCCACTTCCACATATTGGCTGGAATGATATTTCCATTATTAAACAATCTCAAATATTTAATGGTTTAAAGGACTATAGGGATTTTTATTATGTGCATAGTTATGCTTTTAATGTAAAAGACAAAAACCATGTTTTGGCTCATACTGAATATGGAAGTAATTTTACATCTATTGTTTGTAAAGACAACATCTATGGATTCCAATTTCATCCTGAAAAAAGTCAAAGGGCTGGACAATTACTGCTCAAAAATTTTATAAAATTATATGAAAAAGAATAGATTAATACCTATTGTTCTTTTAAAAGATGGCTGGGTTGTTCAAAGTAAAGATTTTTCGCAATATCAAAATCTAGGTAACCCGGTTACTACCGTAAAACGGTTGAGTGAGTGGGCTTCTGATGAAATAATATATATTGACATATCTAGAGGTGATAAATATGACACAAGGAGAAATGATCAAGGCTATAAAAATAGAGGTAGTTTTTTGAATATCATTAAAGATGTGTCAGATATAGCCTTTATGCCAATAACAGTAGGTGGAAAGATTCGAACCATGAAAGATATTGAGGACAGGCTATCGTCAGGCGCAGATAAAATATGTTTAAATTCAATAGCTATAAATGACACAAAATTTATTAATCAAGCCTCAAAAGAATTTGGGTCTCAGTGCATTGTTATATCAATAGATGCAAAAAAAAACTTAGATAACCATCTTGTTTATTCGAACGGAGGAAGGGAAATAACAAATATGACTCCAGATGAGTTTGCTAGAATTGTTGAAGATAATGGAGCGGGTGAAATTTTGATAAATTCAATTGATAGAGATGGTTCGGGAAGTGGGTATGATATCCCTTTAATCGAAAAGGTTGCTGATAGCGTCTCAATTCCAGTTATAGCATGTGGCGGAGTAGGGGGGTGGGATCACTTTTCTGAGGCTTTTGAAAAAACAAGCGTAGATGCTGTCGCAGCAGCAAATGTATTTCACTATACAGATCAAAGTGTCTATCTAGCAAAAAAACATTTGTATGAATCTGGCTTTAATGTGAGAAAACCAGATTTAATTAAAATCTAATAAAGGACGAATTTTATGAAAATTATTAAATATTGCAAGAAGTGTGTTTATCCAATAAGTACAGTAAATTTAAATATTGATGAAGAGGGTGTGTGTAGCGCCTGTAGAACAGCAGAAAAATTTGAAGAATTGTCAGATGATTTTTGGAGTCAGCGTAAAGATAAATTTGAAGAGTTAATAAAGCCTTATTTGAATAACAATAACTCAAATTATGACTGTTTAATACCTGTTAGCGGAGGAAAGGATAGCTTTTATCAGGCGCATTTAATGGCAAAAGAATACGGATTAAAACCACTGCTAATGACCTATCATGGCAATAATTATTTACCTGAAGGCGATCATAACAGAGATTTAATGAGGCATGCATTTGACGCGGATCACATTGTGTGGGGGCCTAGTGTAGATACACTTAAAAAATTAAATAAAATAACATTTAAAATGATGGGTGACATGAATTGGCAAAATCACTGCGGCATAATGACTGCACCTATTCAGATTGCAACTAAATTTAATATACCTTTAATAATTTGGGGTGAGACAAATTGGGATATATCAGGCATGTATAGCCCTGATGATTTTGTTGAGTTTAGTGCAAGAGTTAGGCATGAGCATGATTTGAGGGGGTATGAGTGGTACGATATGCTTAAGCACGGGCTTAGAGAGAAGGATATGATGTGGGCAAAGTACCCCTCAGATGAGGAGATACTTGAGGTTGGTGTTCGTGGGTTATATATAGGAAATTTCTTCAAATGGGATCCACATAAGCAAACAAAAATAATAATGGAAAATTATGATTGGAAGCCTTCAGAAAAACCATTTGAAAGAACATACAGAAGATTTTCAAATTTAGATGATAGATATGAAAATGGTATTCATGATCTCCTAAAATTTGTAAAATTTGGCTATGGAAGAGCTTCAGATCATGCATCAAAAGACATAAGAGCAGGATGCATGACTCGTGAAGAAGGAGTTAAAATGGTCCGTAAGTATGATTCGGTAGTATCGTCAGACCTTTACTATTGGCTTGATTATGTTGGCATGAAAGAGAGTGAATTTTGGAGTATTGCTGATACCTTTAGAGATCCAAGAGTTTGGTGGATAGAGGATGGAAAATGGTGGAAAAATAATGTTTGGGGAGGCGCGTCAAGCTATGGAGATGTACATTTAGATGACTCTAAAATTGAAAATTTTAATAAAAATATATAGGGTATATAGCTTATGAATCATTCTAGAAAGATACCATTTTCAACACTACAAGATTTAAACAAAAATTCTAAAGGTAGAAAAATAGTTCTATTTGGAGCAGGGCCAATTTCTGAAAAAACTGCCAGAATTTTAGATGGACATAAAATAGATTCAATTGTTGATAATGCCCCTAATCTCTGGGGGAAAATTGAACTTAATGTGGAAATATTACCCCCAAAATCTATTAATGAAAAGAATAATCCGTTTGTAGTAATTTGCACTACCTCTTTCACCGAGGTTTCAGATCAGTTAAATGGTTATGGGTTGAATAGCGGCGCTGATTATTGTGTAAGTCCAATTCTGAATGATCTTAGAGTAATTAATGAGTTGGAGGGTATATCGAAAAAAATACTATTTACTAGCGGCTCACCGAAAGATGAAAACCCTTTATATGGTGGTGGAGTATATGAATTAACGGTTGATGGTGACGAGTGGAAGTATAAAAAAGTGATACCCGGAAATTGTTATGGCTTAATTAAATTTAATGACAATTACATCTCTGTTGATGCAGATATGGGAATATTTGAATTTGATGCTCATTATAGTATTGTTAAATCTAAAAAACTTCCGACAGGAGTTCGTGCGCATGGAGTGCAATATTCTAAAAAATATAAAAATTTTTATGTAGTGGGAAGTTATTATGATGGTGTTCTTATCCTGGATGAGGAGTTTAATGTTGTTGATAATATTAAACTTTCTTATAAGAAAGAAAGGTATGGAGTCCCCAAACATCACTGTAATGATTGCCTTGTAGTAGATGATAGCTTGTTTATTTCTATGTTTTCTATGACAGGAAATTGGCAGAATGATGTCTTTGATGGTGGAGTTGTTGAATACAATATATTGAACAAAGAAAAAATTGGGCCAATAGTGCAAAATTTATGGATGCCACATAATATTCAGATGATAAACGGATCACTGCATGTGCTTAATTCATTACAAGGGCAGCTGTTAACAAATAATTTTCAAGTTGTTGGCGAATTTCCTGCGTTTACTAGAGGTTTAGATTATGATGGGGTGTATTATTATATTGGTCAAAGTAGAAACAGGAATTATTCGAAAAATATAGGAGTCTCTAAAAACATCTCAATTGATGCTGGAATTATAGTGTTTGATGAATATACGAAGGCTTCTAGATTTTTACAGCTCCCGCCAAAAATATCGGAAATACATAGTATTTTGATAATTCAGTAAAGATGACCTTTAAGGCTAAATCAGATAAATATAATGCAAAAAAAAATAAAAGCTATTCTTCAATAGTTAAATAATGCCAATTAAAATAAAAAAAAAAATTAGATTCGAAGATGTTCAAAGCGAATTTTTTACTACACTGAATCATAGTTATCATCAGACCAATGCTTATTCTGAGTCTAGTATTAACTTTAGAAGGCAGTCTCATATAGATAGAAAATGTATTTGTACAAATGAGTCATTCACAATCTTTGTAGACAACATTCCAGTTATTTTTTTTTCATGCATGCGCACCTCGGAAAATAAAACAATAGGGCTAAATGTCTTCGGTGGGCGTCCATGTATAGCGATTCAAAATGAAAAATTAATTACAATTAAGATGGAAAAATTATTTGTTAAGGAAGTTTCCGTCCTTATCGAGAATACGCAAGGCACTATTCATCATCGAGATTTTCTTATTAACGGTAACCTTTCCACCCTGTCAAAATATTTATTGAAAATGGGGGCGGATAGTCGGCAAATTTATACTCAAGTGATTGATTTAAATAAAGAAGAAAGTGAAATAAAGAGAGGCATTAGAAAAAGTTATTCAAGTCTGATCAACTGGGGGTTACGAGAATTGAACGTGAAAATATATACGAAAAAAGATGTGTCTTGGGAGGTTGTGAATGAATATCGTAAATTACATATTTTGGAATCTGGCAAGGAGACACGTACGGAAGATAGCTGGAGGCGACAATTTACAATGATTGAATCGGGAGATGCATTTCTTGTAACTGGAGGTCTTAATGGAAGTATGATTTCAGCTGGATTCTTCCCATGTTCATTGGATAGTTGTTACTATGGTGCTTCTGCGTCTAATAGAGATTTATTTGATAAGCCAATATTTCATGCGCTTTTATGGGTCGCTATATTGCATGCAAAATCTATCGGTTGTAAATGGTTTGAAGTGGGAGAGCAATTGTATCCAAGCATTAGTCAACCATCAACAAAAGAGCTTGGAATATCGCAATTTAAAGCTGGGTTTGGTGGAACTACAAAGGCATTTATGGATATTGAATTATCTGTACCATAACGATCTATTCTGACTGATTAAAAATTAATCCAAAATTAACTATTTCCTGTATGCTTAAAGTAATCATAACATCTAAAGACATTGTAAATAAAGTAGAAAAAGGTATCAAATTTTCAGATTACCAGTCTGTATATGGAGAGTGCATGAGGAGGAGTGGTGACGATTTCGATCCTTTATTATTTACAAGAGAGAAATCTGAAATGCATTTGAACCTATTGAAACTTTGCTATAAAAGAGGATACATTAACATTATAGATTTTATACTCTCTCGAGTTTATATCGTATTGTATAAAATACTCCGTGTCGTCAAAGATATTATGTCGAGCAGATTGAGGCATTGGCGATTTTCTGACCATGTTATTACTGATGGGCATAGCACTATTACGTGCTCTAAAGGGATAGATAGAGCAAAAACATATCTATTATCAGAAGGCTCAGATTATCGACTTATCGACAATTGAAATGGGTTCAAATTATGGCGTGAGAAAAAGTTACAAGAGTTTAGTGACTTTATTAGCTAAAGCTGCAAGGAGGAATTATCTAATATGCTAAATCATGCACCACAAAAAAAAATCCAATCTCCTGTAGTTTATTATCTTTTGATGTTTATGATCATCAGTGGTGTAGTGTTGATATCGTATTATATAAGTACAATTATTTATGTGATATTTAATCCTGCCATACCTTATCCAGAAAATTATGATTATTATTATCTGTATGAAGGGGCTCGTAATTTTATAAAAGATGGAGTGCCAACAATTTTATATTGGCCTAATAGTTCATCTGGATTAGATATCTTTGCCTGGGATAAGGTTAGTAAAATTATTTCATA
>Ga0233435_1003804_pt1 | contig 11187 bp, 13 predicted proteins | sample SI_122_August201_3_FD_182735 | JGI IMG/M metagenome (GOLD analysis project Ga0233435, IMG submission 182735) | Seawater microbial communities from Saanich Inlet, British Columbia, Canada - SI_122_August2016_135_MG | ecosystem: Environmental > Aquatic > Marine > Inlet | place: Canada: British... | reverse complement strand
TAGCCGGCCAAGAAAATGCTTAGGCTACAAAACACCTTATGAGGCTTTTGAAGAGCTCACTGGCATTAAACAAGAAAATTTAACCGGTCATGCACTTATGACTTGAATTCAGGTTTGTTTAAAATTTGAAAAAACAGAGAAAATACCTGCGGTTAGTACACTACTGATACTTAAAGTCACCATTAGCTCAACTAAGGTGAAACCTAACAGCCGCTTTTTCATAAGCGAACTCCTAACGTCATAAAGGGGGTCTGCATTGTTGCCAGTGCATCATTCACCCTGACCCAGTCAATTCTGAGTAATAAGATTTTTTTGCCCGAAGTATCATTTGGATCATCAACAATCGTAATGCTCCCGGCGCCGCTAGGCAGTGTTTCAGTTATGTTGCTTTCCCATCGAAACACATCATATTCAGCCATTTGTTGTTGCGTGCAAGTAGCCGGTGTTGCCCCAACTGAACCACCCGCAGGGTCATCGGTATTACAAAAGTGGTGAGACCCTGTTACTGACGTCTCTTTGTCGATAATTTCGTCTTGCCAAAATTCCGCATTTGCTCTCAACCTATCCGCCATATCATACAAAAAAAAGTTGGCTTGGCTTCTAGAATACGCATCCTGGTTATCTTTAAGCCCCTGCCCTTGCAATATAGACAGGCCTAGCAAGCCTGTTGCCAATATGACCACAGATACCAATACTTCAATTAAGGTAAAACCTTGCAGACGTAACCATTGCCATTTGCTAATACCATGCGTGAAATGGGAGAATCGCTATTATTGAGTTTATGCCATAACTTTATATTTATTTGTGACGTGACACACATTCTCAACCGAATAAATTGTTTTGTTCTATAGTTATAGTAGTCGATTTGGTAGAACATGCTCATGACGAAAAAAGTAGCTCGAAAAAAAATTTGGATCAATAAGCGCCTGCAAAGTCAGATTGCATTGCATTTGGCTGTCTTTTTCGCGCTTTGTTGTCTTGTGGTCTTTATTGATTACACTATTTTTGAAGAATTATTACGGGCGCAGCAAATTAGCAATGAAATTGGCAAGTTCAATGGCCAAACGTCAGCCCATTCCGATTTCATTATTTTAGCGACCACCTACGGTGTCGCATTGCTGGTTTTGAATCTCAGCTTTTTCTATGGCTTAAGTTTGTATATTTCTCACCGAATTGCAGGCCCTATTGTCAATATCACTCAACGTATTCAGGATCTACAAGAAGGTAAATTAACCGCCAGAGTACATTTAAGAAAAGGGGATTATCTCATTGATATTGAAACCTCTATCAACGAGTTAGCAGAAACCTTACAACACGATATTCGTGAAATAAAACAACATCCTGAGCATGCTCAAGCGCAATTAGACCAGTACAAAACAGCCGAATAACCGCATCACGCCTCCCCCGTTTCATCACTCCCCTATATTAGTGTACAATCATTCTAGTTTTTTGATTGCACCTGAATAAAGGAAGACACAGTGGAACAATTTCGTGGAACCACCATCTTATCCGTTCGTCGCAACGGCAAAGTCGTGATCGGTGGCGATGGCCAAGTCAGCATGGGCAACACCGTCATGAAAGGCAATGCGCGTAAAGTGAGACGCATCTACCACGATAATGTCATCGCCGGTTTTGCCGGTGGTACCGCAGATGCCTTCACTTTGTTTGAACGCTTTGAAGGTAAACTAGAAAAGCATTCAGGCAATCTTGTCCGTGCCGCCGTCGAAATGGCCAAAGACTGGCGTACTGAGCGTTCTTTACGCCGCCTTGAAGCCCTACTCCAAGTCGCTGATAAAAAAGCCTCTCTCATCATTTCCGGCACAGGGGATGTTATCGAACCTGAACATGACATCATGGCCATTGGCTCTGGTGGATCATTTGCTGAATCTGCAGCCCGTGCATTACTTGAAAATACAGACCTTAGCGCCCAAGAAATTGTCGAGAAAAGTCTAGGTATTGCAGCCAGCATTTGTGTCTTTACCAACAATAACCTCACCATCGAAACTTTAGATACGGAAGATTAAAGCCTCATGTCGGAATTAACTCCCCAAGAAATAGTAAAAGAATTAGATAGCCACATCGTCGGCCAACAGTCTGCCAAACGTGCGGTGGCCATTGCCCTGCGAAACCGCTGGCGCCGTTCTCAAGTCGATGAGTCTATGCGCGGTGAAATCACCCCAAAAAACATCCTTATGATTGGCCCCACAGGGGTTGGTAAAACTGAAATTGCCCGGCGCTTAGCCAAACTATCAAACGCACCGTTTATTAAAATCGAAGCCACTAAATTCACCGAAGTTGGTTATGTGGGCCGTGATGTTGAGTCCATCATTCGTGACTTAGCCGATTCAGCCATCAAAATGGTACGTGAACAAGAAGCCGCTAAAGTGGTCACTCAAGCAGAAGATGCCGCTGAAGAGCGTATTTTAGATTGTTTATTACCCAAAGCTGACGGTTTTAGTGAACAAGACGACAGTGACTCCATGAGCAATACCCGGCAAAAATTTCGTAAAAAACTCCGTGAAGGCGATTTAGACGATAAAGAGATCGAAATCGAGGTTAACGCCACCCCAATTGGGGTTGAGATTATGGCACCTCCTGGTATGGAAGAGATGACCAATCAGCTTCAGGGCATGTTTCAAAATATGTCTAGCGGCAAGAAAAAAACCCGATCACTAAAAATCAAACAAGCCAGAATTATTTTAAAAGAAGAAGAAGCTGAAAAACTCATTAACGAAGATGACATAAAAATAAAAGCCATTGATGCTGTAGAACAAAATGGCATTGTGTTTTTAGATGAAATCGACAAAGTAGCAAAACGCGCAGACCAAGGGGGAGCCGATGTCTCCCGCGAGGGTGTGCAACGGGATTTACTGCCTTTAGTGGAGGGTTGTACCGTCTCTACCAAGTATGGCATGGTGAAAACGGATCACATTCTCTTTATTGCTTCAGGCGCTTTTCACACGGCTAAGCCCTCAGATTTAATCCCTGAGTTACAGGGCAGGCTACCCATTCGGGTTGAGCTACAAGCCCTGAAAACTGAAGATTTTGTGCGTATTTTAACTGAGCCAGATGCCTCTTTAACTGAGCAATACCAAGCATTGCTTAACACGGAAGGCGTTTCACTTGAGTTTAGCCAGGATGGCATTGAACGGATTGCTGAGTTTTCCTGGCAGGTAAACGAAAACACCGAAAATATCGGTGCAAGACGGTTACATACTTTAATGGAAAGACTGCTTGAGTCCGTTTCTTTTGAAGCCACGGAACTTGCTGATAACCACATCACTGTTGACTCTGATTACGTCAACAAACAGCTGTCTGAACTTGCCACCGATGAAGACTTAAGTCGCTACATTTTATAGGATTGAACATCATGTCTGACCATATCCCTACTGATATTAACTTACATCAAAAATCTCACATTCTTGAGATCACTTTTGATGATGAAATATTTAAACTCAGCTGCGAGTATTTGCGTGTGCACTCTCCTTCTGCCGAAGTACAAGGCCACGGCCCAGGCCAAGAAGTGTTACAAATTGGTAAAGAAGATGTGAATATTGACAAAATTGAGCAAGTGGGCAACTACGCGGTATGCCTCTTTTTTGATGATGACCACAGCTCAGGTATTTACTCTTGGGAAACCTTATATGATTTAGGCAAAAATCACGCCCTAAATTGGAACAAATATTTGCAAGCATTAGCCGATGCTGGGCATACTAGAAAAGAGAATCGACTGGAAAGCTAAACCAATGACCACAGATAAACACAGCGACGATAAAACCCATTTCGGCTACCAAACTGTCGATAAAGACGACAAAGCCTCAATGGTTGCTGATGTGTTCCATTCTGTAGCCGACCAGTACGATATTATGAACGATGCCATGTCTTTTGGCATTCATCGTTTATGGAAACGTTTCGCCATTGATTTAGTCGCAGCCCAAAAAGGCCATCGCATTTTAGACTTAGCTGGTGGCACAGGTGACCTGGCTTTACGCTTCTCCCCTATTGTTGGCCCTGAGGGTGAAATTGTCCTTTGCGACATTAATGGCTCAATGCTCTCAGTAGGTCGTGATCGCCTCATTGACAAAGGGGTCATGAATAACGTCCGCTTTGTTCAAGGAGATGCCCAATACCTCCCTTTCCCAGATGAATACTTTGACCGCATTACCATTGCCTTTGGTCTTAGAAATGTCACCGACAAAGACTTAGCCCTACGCGCCATGCACCGCGTATTAAAACCGGGTGGCCGGCTTTTAGTCTTAGAATTTTCCAAACCTGTGGTGCCAGGCCTTTCAAAAATTTACGATTTTTACTCATTCTCCATTTTGCCCAAATTGGGCAAACTCATCGCCAATGATGCCGATAGCTATCAATATTTGGCCGAATCCATCCGCATGCACCCAGACCAAGAAACACTTAAAAACATGATGGTTGAAGCCGGTTTTGAAAAAACAGAATTTTTCAATATGACAGGCGGTATTGTTGCCGCGCATCGAGGCATTAAACTTTAAATCGGAATTTACTCTCTATGCAGCTGCCTTCCCTCATTACTGCGGGCATTGAAAGTAGCCTAAACCAGCTACTCAGTCTTGACCCCATTGCCAAAAATAATTTACAAAGTCTTAACGATAAAGTCATTGAAATTCACTTTACCGACCTAGATGCACATTTGTATTTTCTACCAACCGAACGACGCTTAATGGTGATTGGTGGCTACGATGGTGAGCCAGATACCACATTGGCTGGCAGCAGCAATGCTTTTGCTAAAAGACAATTTTCAAAAGATAAAAACAAAGCAATACTGCAAGGTGACATCGACATAAAAGGTAATATGCAAATTGGCGGTCAATTTAATACGGTACTCGCCAGCATCAATATAGACTGGGAGGAACATCTCTCACATCTCATTGGCGATATCGCCGCACACAGCATTGCGAATACCCTTAAAAAAAGCTTTGGCTGGCTACAAGCCAGAGGTGAGCGATTCACCCAAGACAGCCAAGAATACATACAAGAAGAAAAACACTTAGTACCCACCAAATATGAAATTAATGCTTTTAACCGCACAGTCGATCAATGCCGCGATGCAACCGAACGCTTAGAAGCACGATTAAAAAGGCTGACATGATTAAGTTCAACCAACTCTTTCGCCTGATTTACATCAGTTGGGTACTCATGCGTCATGGCTTAGATGACCTACTTTTAAGCATGCATTTATTTAGACCTATTCGGTATGTGCGATATATTATGCCGTGGTTATGGTTTGTTAAAAATGATACAGCTAGAGGGGACCGTATTCGTGATGCACTTGAAGACTTAGGCCCTATTTTTATTAAATTTGGACAGATATTATCCACTAGGCGAGATTTACTGCCTGATGATATTGCCGATTCACTTAAAACACTACAAGACAAAGTCCCCCCTTTTTCTAGCCATACTGCACATCAAATTATCCGTGATGCGTACAAGCAGGATATTTCTGAGATATTCAAACAACTTGATGATGAACCTTTTGCTGCCGCATCCATTGCACAGGTATATGGCGCTGTTTTACATGATGATAAAAAAGTCATCGTAAAGGTTTTACGTCCAAAAATAGAGCGCATCATACGTCGTGACATAGACATCATGTATACCATTGCTTATTTGACTGAACGATATTGGAAGCCTGGTAAACGCTTGAGGCCAAAAGAAGTTGTCCATGAATTTGAAAAAACCATTTTTGATGAATTAGATTTAGTTCGAGAAGCTGCAAATGCCTCTCAACTTCGCCGGAATTTTTTAAACTCCAAACAGCTGTATGTCCCTGAAATTATTTGGCCTTACACCCGTGAAACCGTGATGGTCATGGAGCGAATATCAGGCATTCCTGTGGGTGACTTAGACACCCTAAGAGAACATAATATCGACATGAAATTACTTGGAGAACAAGGGGTTGAGATATTTTTCACCCAAGTTTTCCGAGATAATTTTTTCCATGCAGATATGCACCCTGGCAACATATTTGTTGCGCCTAATGGCCAGTACATTGCTGTTGATTTTGGTATTGTTGGCACATTAAACACATCGGATAAACATTACCTTGCTGAGAATCTATTGGCGTTTTTCAACCGAGATTATCGTCGTGTTGCAGAGCTGCACGTTGCGTCAGGTTGGGTTCCTGAGACAACCCGTATCGACGAATTTGAATCTGCCATTCGCACCGTCTGTGAACCTATTTTTGAAAAACCCTTAAGAGATATTTCCTTTGGTCACTTCTTGTTACGTTTATTTCAAACCGCAAGACGGTTTGATATGGAGGTGCAACCTCAACTCGTTTTGCTGCAAAAAACACTGCTTAACATTGAAGGCTTAGGCCGCCAACTTTATCCAGATTTAGACCTGTGGACTACGGCAAAACCTTTTCTTGAAAACTGGATGAAAGAACAAGTGGGTTATAAATCCTTAATAAAAGGATTAAAAGAAGAAGCCCCTTCTTGGTCACAAATGTTACCTGAAGTGCCTAGATTGATGCATGAATTTTTAGACAAAGCCGGTAAAAGCTCTGATAGCCAGGATACTAAACGCCATAAAGCCTTACAAAAAGCCATTACAGAAGGTAATCAACGAACGGTTGGCGCCATTATTGGTGGCGTGATGTTTATCAGCGGCATTTTAGTATTGAACGTAGAACCAACAAAATACACAATGTACTCAAATATTCCTGTGGCGAGCTTAGCTTTACTCGCACTCGGTTCGCTACTCTTATTCCGTGCCTTAAAAAGGTGACCAAACGCTCAGCATTTAAGCATGAGTTTATTACGCTTCTAAAGCTAGCCTTCCCCATTTACCTTGCTGAACTGAGTACTGCAGCAGTCAGCTTTGTTGATACCTTAATGGCAGGTCTTGCAGGCACCAACGATTTAGCCGGTGTTGCGGTTGGCTCTTCACTTTGGGTCGGCATTGCTGTTTTTATTATTGGCTTATTCTTAGCTGTAAACCCTGTTGTAGCAAGCTTAACCGGGAGCAAGCGACACCGCCGCGTGCAACGTTTTGTACAGCAAAGCATCTGGGTCTCCATCTTCGTGATGATCATGGTCATCATTTTATTTTCTTTTAAAGGCCCATTACTCTCAGCAGTTATCGATGACCCTGCGGTAAGAGAAATCGCCTCTGACTATTTGTTTGGTTTAAGCTTTGGCATTCCAGCCTTTATTTTGTATGCCATTTTACGGCCATATAGTGAAGGAATTTCATTTACACGGCCACACATGGTCAGTGCTTTTGTCGGCTTAGCCACCAATATTCCTGCGAACTATATTTTAATATTTGGCCATTTTGGTGCGCCAGCGTTAGGGGGTGCAGGCTGTGGCTGGGCAACCAGTATCTCTCTTTGGTGTATGTTATTTGTCATGCTCATTTATACACACAAACATGCAGCCTACAGGCTGACCCGCCTACATCAATTCCGCTACAAAATTTGCTTTGACGATATTAAAACGCTGCTTAGAGTTGGCTTACCTATTGCCTTCACCATCTTTGTAGAAGCCAGCATTTTTGCATTTATCACCTTATTTTTAGGTAGCCTGCCAGCCAGTAGCATTGCTGGCCACCAAATTGCCATGTCAGTTGCCTATATCCTGTATATTTTCCCCTTGAGCGTCTCTTTTGCTGTGAGTGTTAGGGTTGGCTACAACTTAGGTCAAAAACAGCCTGAATTGGCGAAACTGGCCGCCTGGGCAAGTATAGCGTTGTGTATCGTCATTGCCACATTCAATGCCAGTATTTTACTGTTACAACCTGAGTGGATCGCCTCTTGGTACACAGATGATTTAGTTGTCCAACAAATGGCAGTGAGCTTAATGTTTTTTGCCGCCCTATTCCAAGTTTCCGATGCCATTGTGACCCCGATCCAAGGCATTTTACGGGGGTACTACGACACAACGATGGCCTTAATGATGAATATTTTAGCCTATTGGATCATCGCCCTGCCCTTAGGTTACAGCCTTGGCCTAACCGATTGGATAACACCGGCATTAGGCGCCAAAGGATTTTGGATTAGCTTAGTCATTGGCTTAACCGTCGGTGGGGCACTGCTATTTCCACGGTTTTTGTGGATTAGCCGAGAAAAAACATCAACTGAATATTAGACCTATGTTATATTCCTAGTCATATTATCCAAGGGTGACTGCTGTCACTAGTATTCAGTTATGTTCAAGTTTCGACTCATCACCTCATTATTTTTTCTCACTAGCACCCTTTTTAATCTCCTTAAATGGCTATTCATTCCATTAGGTTTTCTCTTTGCATTAATCATTGGCTTTCCCGTTAACCGCTTTAATACCACCATGGCCGTTAAGCCAGCAGTAAAACTCATTGATGAACGTGACTTACCCGATGAAGTCTGGATGGAAACCGCTGAACTCAAGCAGCAGTTTGATAAGCTGGGGTTTGTATCTGGACAAACCGTTGTTGTCACCAATTTGGTTAAAAATATTACCTGTTATGTTCATAGTATAGTGAACCACACCAACCAGGTTGGTCTTGGCTTTAACTGTATTGTGTTAACAGTCGGTGATAAACAAGAACTCATTAGCAGTCATGTCGAATTTTCAGGTAAATGTGAAGAAGGCTTTACCGTGGACCTTAACAATGCTGATGACATGGACCCCTTCCCTACGCCTAATTCGCGTAAGCGTTTGTTCAGACCCTATGATGATGGTGCAACCCTGTATACCCTGTTCTTAGCACTGATTGAACACACTGGCTGTAATATTGGTACGCAACACATCACCGAATTAACCAGTAATCTTATGGGGGTAGTTGACGCAGAACATACTGAACTATTCCAATATTTTGAAAAAAATGGTTACCTCAAGCAACAAGGTGATGAGTACCAAATGACTTGGAAAGGGGCATGGATCTCAACATGGCGTAATTTGTGGCCGACCAGTAATCTCTTTAAAAAGCGACGTGATAATGAAGTGGAGGCCTTGTTCAAAGCCAATGGCATTGATATTCAGGCCCACGTAGAGCAACACTATGAATCTGAGGACGAACCGTTAAACCCAAGCACATTCCCAGACAAAATAAATACGATTACAGCCGCTTTACAGCAAGTCAAAAAACATCAACAAGATGAGCGACTTTTACCCTACAGCGTTGAGATCAATCTCAATGAAAATGGTCATGAAGTTGATCGCTTCACACTGTATTTTCGTGGCCTTGAAAAAGCGCCCCACAGACCCTATCAGTGGATTACAGAACAATGCATCGCAATCGATAATATTCAAATGCACAGCATAATAGAAGACCATGAGCAATTCATCGTCCACATGGATGATTTAGGTGATGGTTATGCCTCAGAAAAATTAATTGAACCCAATATACTGGCCATCGTAAAAGAGCCACTTGAGATTATTCAACAGGTTTCAGAGCCTGAGCAAGTCGATTATTTAGCCCTTTCATACTCTACTGAAGAACGAGAGCTGCTTATTTGGCAGGTATATACCTACCATGAAGAACATAATTATGAAATACAAATTGATGCTCAGTCTGGCCGTGAAATTGCTCGCAATGATTTTATAACTTAAATGAGATACTCAGACATAGGTAAACAAATCCTCCTAAAGCATGCTTATTAATGAACGCACGGCTTGACATTTTGTGTCGACAAATGCGCCTCAGAGCCTACATCACTGGGTAAATATTCCCCACAAAGAGGCACTAATGGTATCGTCATGGCAAAAACCACCATGATGATGTACAGCATATAAAGGCATAAACTCCATGCTGCAGCTGCATATAGCTTGTTAGTTTTTTTAAATTTGATGTATAGAACGACAATGGTGAGTAGACCGGCTAATTGAAAAGACAGCCCGTATTCCGTGAGCTGTAATAAAACAAGGGTGATGACAGGTAAGGCTGAATCAAAAGCCTGAAAAATACTCGTGTGCCAGCGTAGAGACCACCAAGCAATTGAGGCCCCTCCCCATAAAATCAAAAGGAACACGCATAAAAAAAATATTTGAGATTGATGGCTTAGCTTCTGAGGTGTCGTATTCATTCAAAACTCACTGTTGTCTGCACAATTTAGCGTTTGAAAATATTGTATCTACTCAAAGCATCAAGAAATCATAAAAAATGCGTAAACTACTCGCACAGCTATACCATTTGAATTAGCAATTCGACCAATTAGGTGTGTAAATACACCCATTAGCATCTTTACCAACCGAGTAGTCAGCAGCGTTACTGCGATAAAAAGAACTGCCATCACTGGTGCGCTCACCACGACCATTATGTGAAATAACATTGCCTTTATTTAAACAGCCAGAAGTGCCATTGCTGTGGTTTACCCAACAAGTGGTGTAAGCATTATAAGAATAATTCCCTGGCACTATTTTTGTACCGATAGCGCGTTCTCTCTGCTGCAATTCATAGCTAGAAAGGTGCTTTCCATTAATAATCACATTCGTTTGATATGCCATCGCAGTAGATGAAGTTATTAATAACGTTATGAGGGTAGCTATTTTTATATTGATCATGAAATTTATTCCACATTAAATGACGAATGATAGTAGTTTAGCTAAGACTGCTTTGCACGCACATAACACATAATTACAAATTAATATCCGCTGTAATACTTGTCCTCCCCTTAGCTGTATTGACACGTTTCGCTACGATCAATGACAACTTAGCAGAAAAAAACGACAGCTTATCTTAATGCAGATATTATTTTATCTATTAAATAGTATAATTACTTTAATTCATAACAACCGAGTTAATTGGCGTATGACCGTTTTCCCAGCACTCAAACAAAGTATTTACTTAGTCTTTTTTAAAAAAGTCGATGAAACTGCCTTTACAGCCCACAAAGATACCACCGCAGGGCTGCTGCTCATAGAGTTAGCGCTCTTTCTTTTTTTGGATTATATCCAAATGCTGCCAACGCCAATTTTTAATAGTTATGCCATCGCCAGCCACGCTTATGGTGTTCTCGCATCCCTGATTGTCGCCTATCTACTCTGCTTTATTATCAGCACAGAAAAATTCCTCTTTATTGTCGCTTTTCTTGCAGGCGCCTCTATTGTTATCAGCGTTATTACTGAAACGCTGTATTCTATTTTTCTGACACCCCAAACCCCTCAAAACACGCTCACTTACATTAGCTGGGGAGTTATAGCTTGGTGGTATATTGCTTTAATTCGCATT
>Ga0233435_1003796_pt1 | contig 11195 bp, 9 predicted proteins | sample SI_122_August201_3_FD_182735 | JGI IMG/M metagenome (GOLD analysis project Ga0233435, IMG submission 182735) | Seawater microbial communities from Saanich Inlet, British Columbia, Canada - SI_122_August2016_135_MG | ecosystem: Environmental > Aquatic > Marine > Inlet | place: Canada: British... | reverse complement strand
CTTACACAGCCCCACATAATTAATAAACAAAAAAAACATACAATAATATTGTAATATTAAAATAAATAAAGTAAGATAGTCACATAATCGAAACAGACTAACTAACTAACAAAACTAAGGACATAAAAGAAAATGATTAAATTATTCAAACGACAAAATGCATCAACAGTAGCAAATGCTTTTGTAATCACGGGGATGATGAGCATGGTAATGTTCCCTGAGATTGCATCAGCAGCAGCTGCCGCTGGTACTGGTGGACTAGCAAAAGTTAACACCTTCGTAGATAACGTTCTAGGTATTTTGAAAGGTGTATCTATTGCTGTAGTGACAATTGCAATAATTTGGGCTGGCTACAAGTTCCTTTTCAAAAATGCAGACATCGCAGAAGTTGGCAAAATTTTAGCTGGTGGTTTGCTAATTGGTGGTGCATCTGAGTTAACTGGGTTTTTACTCGCAACTCCATAAATAATAAAACAATAAAACAATTGAAATGAGCTAGGAATTAAAAAAATGTCCAACGATTATGACGACTATAGAGATCCATTGTTCAAAGGGGCTACAAGACCTGCAATGATGATGGGGGTTCCAGTAGTACCTCTATTTATAATAGGCATGGGTGTCGTCTTAATTAGTGTCTGGACTTCAATTTTTTTAATTCTACTTTTACTTCCAATTATCATAACGATGCAACAAATTACCAAACATGATGACCAACAATTCAGGCTTTTAGGTCTGAAATTCATCTTCAGAATAGTAAATTACAACCATAACGGACGCTTTTATAAGTCGTCAGCGTATTCACCCTTTGCTTTTGAAAAACGCAAAAAATAACGGACATCATAATCATGCAACAGGCTAAATACGCGAACCAAACAAACAATGAGCGCTCAACCAGTGATTTTATTCCTTACAGCTCTCATGTATCAGAAAATACCATTATTACTAAAGATGGTGACTTCCTCAGAATTTGGAAAGTTGAGGGCATTAGTTTTGAAACTGCTGACCTTGATGAAATTCTGCGTAAAAAAAATCAGTTAAACACACTTCTTAGATCAATTGGCACAGAACAAACTGCTATATGGACACATAGTCTTCGTCGCCAAACCTCTGACCGTTTGAAATCTGAATTTGATAACACATTCAGCAAAGAGTTTGATGATAAATATTTTGACTCATTCGAGTCTTATAAAATGATGGCCAATGAGCTTTTCCTTTGTGCTGTGTACCGGCCTCAGCCTTCCAAGGTGGCGAAAGCCATGCTGAAGACTGCAAGGCGTTCACACAAAGAGATAATGAATGATCGTAAGCTTGCACTCCGAAAGCTAGACGACATCGCGTTTCAAATTGAATCAAGCATGAAACGCTACAACTTAACAGAATTGACTACTTACACTAAAAACAACGTACTTTACTCTCAGCCTCTCGGTTTCTTAAATTTTTTAATCAGCGGTGAGTGTCAAGAAGTGCGTGTTCCAAACATGCCAATTAGTGAGTATCTTGGAACATCATGGGTTTTTGTTGGCACAGAAACAATCGAGATTCGCTCACCAACCAAAACACGATTTGCTCAGGCAATTGATTTTAAAGATTACTCATCACACACTGAACCTGGCATCCTAAATAGTCTAATGTACTTAGACTTTGAATATGTTATTACGCAATCATTTAGCTTCCTTAGTAAACGCCAAGGTAAAGACTTTCTTGAAAAGCAAACTCGGCAATTATCAAACACTGAAGACGGATCTGCGACACAGATACAGCAAATGAATGATGCCATTGACCAATTGATTCAAGGTGAATTCAACATGGGTCAGTATCATTACTCGTTAATGATTTTCGGAGAGACAATAGATAAGGTACGCAGAAACACCACTGAGGCTATGACCATTATTCAGGATGCTGGATTTTTAGCAGCTTTAGTTGGAACCGCAACAGATGCGATGTTCTATGCACAGTTGCCTTGCAACTGGTCTTACCGTCCTCGCGTAGCGACAATAACGAGTAAAAATTTTGCTGGAATGAGTAGTTTTCATAATTTCACTGCTGGTAAAAGAGATGGAAACCCCTGGGGGCAAGCTGTTAGTTTGTTTAAAACACCATCCGGTCAACCGCTTTATTTCAACTTTCACTACAGTAAAGATGATAAAGACAGTTTTGACGATAAAGTACTTGGTAATACGCGAGTTATTGGACAATCAGGATCAGGTAAAACAGTCTTACTGAACACCTTACTTGTACAAGCTCAAAAGTATGCTCATAGATCACCAATGGGTTTTACAACAGTATTTTTAGACAAAGATGAAGGTGCAAAACTTTGTATCAAAGCCATTGGGGGAAAATACCTAGCGGTTAAAAATGGTAAGCCGACAGGCTTTAACCCATTCCAAATGGAACCGACTGAAGATAATATTCTGTTTTTAGAGTCATTAGTGAAGGTGCTTGTGTCTGGTGATAATAAGAGAGTTACCGTTACCGATGAGCTAAGAATCACAAGTGCAGTTCGCACCGTAATGAAAATGCCTAAAGAAATTCGCTCACTATCAACGGTGATACAGAATATGACCGAGGGTACAGACAAGGAAGACAGAGAAAATTCAATCGTAAAACGATTATCCAAATGGTGCAGAGATGATGGCGCAGGAAAAGTAGGTTCATTGTCATGGGTACTAGATTGCCAAGAGGATATTATCGACTTTACCACTCACAAAAATTATGGCTTCGATGGCACAGATTTTCTTGACAATAATGATGTTCGGACACCAATTTCAATGTATTTGTTGCATAGAATGGAGTCGATTATTGATGGTCGTCGTTTCATCTACTTCATGGATGAAGCGTGGAAATGGGTTGATGACGAAGCGTTTTCTGAGTTTGCTGGTAACAAACAGTTAACAATCAGAAAGCAGAATGGCTTGGGTGTCTTTGCTACTCAAATGCCTAGCTCTTTATTGGAGTCAGATATTGCTTCGTCACTTGTTCAACAATGTGCGACTGAGATATACCTTCCCAACCCAAAGGCTGACTACGAAGAGTATACCAAAGGCTTCAAAGTAACTGATGCTGAGTATGAAATTATCCGCGATATGGATGAAGAATCTAGAATGTTTATCATAAAGCAAGGTCATAACTCAATGGTTGGTAAGCTTGAGTTGTCCTGCCCTGACAACCGTGGATGCTTCGATGACGAACTAACAGTTCTATCAGGAAGCATTGATAACAATACACTTGTAGATCAGATAATTGATGAAGTTGGCGAAGATCCTGATGTTTGGTTGCCAATATTTCATGAACGTAGACGCTTGAGGGTTGATAAGTCTAAAGCATCATTAAGGTCATAATATTTAGTACATGCAGATACATGTTAAGTGACAAATTCAGTTCATAAAAAAGCTTACCTATTGGGTGAGCTTTTTTTTTACTATCAGATCAACTTTCTATTAGAGTATATAAATTAATTAATTTATAACGATTGTATTTATAATATTCTAATGTTATTATTACTTAAGATTATAAACTATAAAGGCAATACTGGTTTTGAAGTATAAACTCAGTAACCACGGCAAGTGTCGAGCCAGCTTGATGATTGTCTGGTACGCCTTTTTCAAGCCCATAGAATTTACAGAAGGTTAAGAAGACCATGAGAAATAAATTGAAAGTACTTACTCTAGCGATACTCCCATTACTGGGTATGTCTAGTGCTAAAGCTACCGGCATACCTGTCGTCGATGTTGCTGGTAACGCGCAACACATTATTTCAAATATCACTCGTGTAGCAGAGCAAGTAGAAACAATTGCTCAATGGACAACGCAGTTAGCTGAAATGAAAGCTCAATTTGACCAACAAGTGAAAGACTTTGAGGCACTAAACGGCAAGCGTTTGCTAGGTAAAATTTTTGATGATCCTAATTTGAGAGACTATATTCCAGAAGATTTTAAAGACGTGTTCGATGCAGTTAAAGACGGTGGACTTTCAGGATTATCTGGTACAGCGAAAGAAGCATACGAAGCAAACCAAATTTTAGATATGTGTTCAGGAATCGAAGTCGTTGAGCAAAAAACAGCTTGCGAAATAATGGCAGCAAAACCATCACAAGATTCAGACTTTGCAAAACAAGGTTTTGAACAAGCTAAAAAACGTATTGGTCAAATTGAAAGTTTAATGCAGGCAATTGACGATACGGAAGACCCAAAAGCTGTTGCTGAAATTCAAGCGAGAATCGGTGCAGAACAAGCAATGTTACAAAATGAATCTATGAAGTTGCAATTATATAAAATGATTGCTGAAGCTGAAGATAAAGTACAAATACAAAGGAGGCGGGAAATACACGCCAAAGAAATCCGAAAAAATGGATACTTTGAGCCACGGCCTTTGTCTGAAGCAAGTGAAATATTCTTTAAATAATCTAGATTCATACAATTATCAACAAGTGAGATAGAAGATGGCACTGGATAAACCCACAATATTTAGAACCATTGGAGAAGGTGCAGATAGCGCTCTAACAAACTTCGTAAGTAACTCCTCTGGTGCAGTAATTACAACAGTTACTCTCACAGCTATCTCACTGACTACATTCTATTATGTCCTAAATGGTTTCATGATCGTTATGGGCAAGGTTGATGCTCCGTTTCAAACTTTCTTGATGTCTGCTGCTAAATTCATGTTAATTGCTGCATTTGCGTTAAATGTTGCGAACTATAGTACCTTCGTTGTTTCATCTGTAAATGGTCTGGAAGCAGGTCTTACTGCTGCTTTCTCTGGTAATGCTGGCACAGGTTTGCCAATTCTTGAAAAAGTTGATACAGCGCTGGGAATTGGTCTTGATATGGCTAACTCTCAATTTAGTCAAGCCTCATTAAGAGAGCTTACTGAAATAGGAGCAATGGTCGGTGATTTTATCATCGCAGGCATTATAGCTGCATCTACAATAATTATAGTTGTTCCTGCTGGGGCAATGATTATTGTAGCAAAAGTAGTCCTAGCCCTAATGTTGGGCATAGGACCACTTTTCATTATGTTGTTAATGTATCCTGTTACGAAACAATTTTTTGATCGTTGGCTAGGAATGGTTATAACTGCTATTTTTCAAATTGCTTTAATTGGAGCCATTTTAACAATGGCTCTATCACTCTATCTTAGTTTTATGCCGAAACCTGATCCATCTCTAGTTGTAGAGAACTGTTCCATATTCTTCACATGTACAACAAACCCACCGAATGATGTGAATTACACTAAACTAGCTATGACATTACTTGTAGTTACATTAGTTATGAAGTTTCTCTTATCCCAAGTGGGTAATTATGCAAGTCAATTAGGTGGTGGTATTTCAACTGCTGCAATTACCTTCGGACAAATGGCTGCCACGGCAATAAATCCTGCAAGAGCTGCTGTGAATACTGTTAACAGAACTTCAACTAAAATGGGTATGGACGGTAAAGAAAAAACTTCAAGTATGCTTGGTCACTTAACATCAGGTAGATCTGGCTATAATCCTGCTTATAGGCAGTATCTTAAAAACAACAAGCAAGAATCCTGGGGATGGAAGAAAGGTGGTAAAGGTGAGCAAGTTAAATAAAGTAAAATCAATTGTATTGGCAACAATTATTGTCTCAATTACGAGTAGTTGTGCTGTTAATAAGAAGAACTCAATTGCAATTGTTCCTGAGCTTGAAGGAAAGGAAATGGTTCCAATAAATAAAATTGAACCATTAAACAAAATTAAACAACCAAAGAGTGAGCCATCAGTTCTGGTGGAATGATATAGCACTCTTTGTTTATAAAAAATTATAAATTAAAAGTTAGAGGTTAGTACGATGTCTGGTAACAAAGAAAAGATTGAAAAGGAAGCGTCAAAAAACGAATTTGACTTTGCAAATAACTGGGAAACATCCAGAGTATTGACCATTGAAAAAAGCGAAAGGCGAGCTTGGATGATAGCAATTTCAGCTATAACAATGGTTCTAGTTTTGGTTTTTGCTATTGCTATGATGTTACCACTGAAAGAAACGATTCCTTATGTCGTTCGAGTTGATAACACGACTGGTATCCCAGACATTATGACAGCCCTGACTGATCAAAATGTCACTGGTGATGTCGTAATGGATAAATATTGGTTAGCTAAGTTTGTTCGAGCTAGAGAAAGTTATGACTGGTTCACTTTGCAAAATGATTATAATTTAGTTGGTTTGCTTTCCAGCCCTAATGTTGGTCGTGAATATGCTGCCATTTTTGAAGGTAAAAATTCACTTGAAAAAATATATGGCAAAGGCGTTGTTGTAAAAGTGGATATAATTAGTGTTATTCCTGCTTCTGCTAGCTCTCATGTAGCAACTGTTCGATATATAAAGACAGTCAAGCGAGTAGATTCACTACATAAACCTGGCAACATTAGTAAGTGGGTTGCCACATTAGCGTATGAATATCAGGATGCAGCATTAATAAAAGAAAGCGTTCGTTTAGTTAATCCTTTTGGCTTTCAAGTACTAAGCTGGCGAGTTGATCCTGAAATGTCAGGAGCTAAGTAAAATGAAAAACCTAGGAATTATAATTTCATTGTTGTTAGCAAGCACTACTTGCTTCAGTGCTGAGTTACCAAAAAACTCAAAATTTGACTCAAGAATACAGTACGTTGATTACAACGATGGAGAAGTGGTAGTTATTCGATCTGTAGCTGGTTTAGGCTCAAGAATCGTTTTCGGAAAGAATGAAAAAATTCTTGATGTTGGAAGCGGCTTCACACAGGGTTGGGAATTTACTGACAGACGGAACATTCTTTATATCAAGGCAAAATCAATTCCTGGCGATAAAGAAACACCCTCAATTATCCCTGAGTCTGGTACATGGGATACAAATATAATGGTGACTACTGATAAGCGCCTATATGATTTTGATTTACAGTTATTGGAAGACAAAGGTGTAGGTCGAGTTTCAACGGTAGAACATGTTGCATACCGTTTACAGTTCCGCTATCCAGCAGAAGAAAAAGCTATAATCGATCAACAGGAAGCAAAGCTACTGGCTAAGAAGAAGCTTGAAGAATCTCTTGATGCTAAAGTTGCACCAAGAAATACATACTATTCAATGCAAATTGGCGAAAACTCATCAAATATCGCACCAACGATGGCTTATGACGATGGGCGTTTTACTTATCTTAAGTTTCCTGGAAATAGAGATTTCCCGACCGCTTTTTTAGTAGCAGAAGATAAAACAGAAAGTCTTGTGAACTCACATATTGACCCTAATGAACCTGATACTCTGGTTCTTCATCGAGTAGCTAAAGAAATGGTTATTCGTCTTGGTAGTGCGGTTGTTGGTATTTATAACAAGAACTTCGATGCACATGGTTTAGCACCTCAGAACGGAACAACTGTTCCTGGTGTTAAGCGCGTTATTATAAAAGGGTTTTAAGTCATGTCTACTAACGAAAACCAGATAGAAGAATTAGAAAATGAGAGCAGAGGTATGCCATCAGTTAATGAAATAGGCGCATCTTCGGCTAAACGTGGCGTGATTGTGATTGCAATTGTTCTTGTGGCAGGTCTTGTTGGAGGACTTGTCTATATGAAATCGCAAAAATCTAATGTTGCTCAAGCCGTACAGCAGAAGGCTTTTCATGTTTCAACTGCCGTTCCGTCAAGAACATTTCAACTTCCACCAGAACCTAAAGAAATAGCCCCACCCAAACTACCTGAGCCTGTTGTTCAAAAAGCAGTTGCAGTACCAGCACCACAAGCAGTAACAGTTCAGGCCGCAACACCAGCACTTCCTGGGAAGCTTGCTTTACAAGCTCAAAAGAGAAGGATTGATAAGTCTGCGTCAACGATGATGATTACGGGTGAAAGCAGGTCAACATCTCGCAGCACACCACAAACAAATTTTGGTCAAGAGCCTGAAGGTGAAGGAGCGCTAGACGGTTTACTAAAACCAACAGTTTCTTTAAAGCGTTCAGCGGAAAGCCTAGGAGATAGAAATTTCATCTTAGCGAAGGGTAGCTTTCTTAACTGTGCGCTACAGACAAGGCTTGATACGACTGTTCCTGGTATGACCTCGTGCGTGATTACCAGAAATATTTTTAGCGATAACGGAAAAGTATTACTAATAGAGCGTGGATCAACTGTATCTGGTGAGTACAAATCGAATATTAAACAAGGTCAGGCCAGAATTTTTGTTCTTTGGAATCGAGTTAAAACAATCAATGGAGTCGTCATTAACTTAGATTCACCTGGCACTGACGCACTTGGTGGATCAGGAGTCGAAGGTTATGTAGATAATCACTTTTTCGAGCGTTTCGGTGCAGCTCTCATGCTTAGCTTAGTTGATGATATTGCGGCAAATCTCTCACGAGGCAGTGGTGGTGATGAAACGACTATCTCTTTAGATAATACAGGGAATGCAAGTAACGGTGCTATCGAAGAAGTATTGAAGAACACAATAAACATTCCACCTACTTTGTATAAGAATCAAGGCGAAGTTGTTGGTATTTACATCGCCCGCGATCTTGACTTTTCGAGTGTATATAATGTCTCAGCAGAGTGAATTCTTAGGTGATGTAAACCGAGCAACATCCGTAAATTACTTGCTTGGTTTTGCAAAAATTTGGATGGAAGACCCAGAGATCACTGAAATATGTGTTAACCGCCCTTATGAAGTATTTTGTGAGAGGCACAATGTCTGGGAACGACATGAAGTTGATGAACTTTCTTATGACGTTCTTGAGTCACTTGCCATATCAATAGCAAAGTATTGTTCTAATGATATTTCTGACACAAGACCTGTTTTATCAGCAATACTACCTGGCGGTGAGCGTGTTCAAGTAGTTAAACCGCCTGCCGCTGAACATGGAACTATGTCAGTTACAATCAGAAAACCTTCATTCGATGTACGCACACTCAGTGATTATGAAGAACAGGGGTTTTTTAAGCACATAAAGCCTTTGACAGGTGAATTAAGTGACGATGAAAAAGAATTGTTACGCCTTAAGGAAGAAAAAAACTATATTGAGTTCCTGCGTAAAGCTGTTAAACAAGAAAAAGTGATTGTCGTTGCAGGCGAGACTGGCTCCGGCAAGACAACATTTATGAAAGCACTCATGCAAGAAATACCTGTGACAGATAGGATCATCACAATAGAAGATGTTCCTGAACTTTTTTTACCATCACACCCAAATCATGTACACCTTTATTATCCGAGTGAAGCTAAAGAAGAAGATCCGGTAACAGCAACATCATTATTGAAAAGCTGCCTTCGTATGAAGCCAAGTAGAATACTTTTAGCAGAGCTTAGAAGTGGTGAAACCTTCGATTTTATTAACGTCTGTGCATCTGGTCACGGTGGTTCAATCACAAGTTGTCATGCAGGATCTTGCAGCTTAACTTTTGAAAGATTAGCGCTAATGATACTCCAAAATAGACAGGGTAGAGCGTTACCATTTAATGTCATAGAAAAGCTACTTTATCTTGTTGTTGATGTTGTTGTTCATGTTCACAATGACCTCACAGGCGGTCATGGAAGACATATAACTGAACTTTGGTACGATCCAATGAAGAAACGAGAAACCTAATGATGAAGCATAAAAATTTAGGTGTTTCTACACCAACCATGATATTTAGTTTTGTAATCCTGATTCTTCTATTAGCAACTTTCGTTTGGATGGCAGGTGCATTTTTCTACATGTTTTCTGGCGTAAATCCGCTAGGTCAAACAGGCTTTACGACTTGGTGGGAATATTATTCTCACTATCAAGATGATCCCGCTGTTTTCAAAAAGCTAAAAGGGGCTGCTATGGCGGCTGCTTTAGTTGCCTTTGTACTTCCACTTTTTATCGCTGTAGCTGCTGCTAGAAAAAAGAAATCACTACATGGTGAGGCTAGATTTGCGAATGATTCAGAGATTGAAAAAGCTGGCCTTTATGGTAATGAAGGGATCATTGTCGGAAAGCATAAGAATAAGTTTTTATTATTCCCTGGATCACAGTTTGTTATGTTAGCAGCCCCTACTAGATCAGGTAAGGGCGTTGGGGCGGTAATCCCCAACCTATTGAATTACAAAGAATCTTTGGTTGTCCTTGATGTTAAGTTAGAAAACTTTTTGATCACATCTAAGTTTCGCCAAGAACATGGGCAGGAAGTATTTCTGTTCAATCCATTTTCAAGCATAGGTGAAACCCATCGGTACAATCCGCTAGGTTATATCAGCAATAATCCACTAAAGCGCGTCGAAGAAATTATGTCTATAGGTTATGCGCTATATCCTGGGGGTGGAAAAGATTCATTTTTTGATGATGCTGCGAGAAATTTATTTCTTGGTTTAACGCTATATCTAGCAGAAACACCAGAGTTACCATTAACTATAGGAGAGCTTCTGAGGCAAAGTTCAGGTAAAGGTCAACCTATTAAAGACTACTTACAAGAACTTGTGAATAATCGCAATTATACTGAGGAAGAAGTTACTAATGATGAGGGTGAGACAGAAACAGTACTCACTTTAATTGAGAATTGGGATGGAAAGGGTTTACCGCCTCTGTCGATGGAGTGTGTCGATGCTCTAAATCGTTTTACGTCTACATCTGATAACACTCTGTCGAGTATCTTAGCGTCTTTCAATGTACCTTTGACTATTTGGGTTAGCCCTTTAGTTGATGCTGCAACGTCTGAAAATGATTTTGATCTTAGAAATATTCGTAAAAAAAGGATGACCATATATATTGGTATCCCAGCGAATAAAATGGCTGAAGCAGAATTAGTACTAAACCTATTTTTCAGCCAACTAATCAATCTCAACACTGATGAACTATTACATGCAAAGCCTGAACTAAAGCACACAGTGCTATTACTCATGGACGAATTTACCGCTCCTGGGCGAATCGGAATTATCGACAAATCTAACAGCTATATGGCGGGTTATGGTTTAAGGTTAATGACGATTATTCAATCACCTGGACAATTAGAAGCTGCTGCACCAAAGGGATATGGGCGTGAGTCAGCTCGAACGCTGATGACCAACCATGCAATGCAAATTCTGTACACTCCCCGTGACCAAAAAGATGCTGAAGAATACTCAAAAATGTTGGGTGCTTATACATTTAAAGCTGTCAGTACAAGCCGAAATAAACGTGGCGGTGGAGGTAGTATCAATGAATCAGATCAACGTAGAGATCTGATGTTACCGCAAGAACTTAAAGAAATGAATCAACGTGAAC
>Ga0233435_1003792_pt1 | contig 11200 bp, 10 predicted proteins | sample SI_122_August201_3_FD_182735 | JGI IMG/M metagenome (GOLD analysis project Ga0233435, IMG submission 182735) | Seawater microbial communities from Saanich Inlet, British Columbia, Canada - SI_122_August2016_135_MG | ecosystem: Environmental > Aquatic > Marine > Inlet | place: Canada: British... | reverse complement strand
TCTTGAACATGGTTAGATTGAACTTCAATATACTTAGACTGGTTTAGCATAAATCTGAAATAAAGTCTTTTAAAAAATACTTGCTTAAACCATTCAAAATATGCTTTTTTCGAATGGTAAACAGCGTCAAGATTTCTAGAATAAAAAAGTAAATTATGAACCTTTGTTAGCTGAGGAATATGTGTCAAAAAATTTAATTGCGCAGAACCTGAAAAATTATAAATTAGTTGGATATTATACTTTTTAACCAACCCCCTAAAAACAATATTTTCATAAAACACCCTATAAAGCAACCCACTTCTAACCATTATAAAATTAAATTCTTTATATTTAATTTTTAGTTTCCTAATATTTTTACTACTATTGCAAACAATAAGAAATGCATTTGATTTATCAGCGGTGCACTCTAATAACGCTTTATCTAGAACAACAATTCCACCGGAGTCTGTAATACCAAGCGCATTAATCAAAATATTCATATTTTTCTTTCACCCTTCTGTAACAATAAAGCCATCAAAAATATAAGAACACCTGGAGAAAAATAACCTAATATAAAGAACTATCAAAAAAACCAAAAATTCCAAATTCAGATATTAATTTTGAGGCCAAAAACGACCCATCTGCTCTATTCTTGTATTCTCCTGCAATTGAATAAATCAATTCAGCTTTATCACCAGTCAAAGTATTAGCCACATTTCCAAACCCGACTACCTTCTCAATTTCTACAACCGAATACCTAATATTTTCATTCTGACATTTTACGATATATCTCTGCGTAGAGTTCCGATACTGCTGCTGAAGAAAAATTTTCACTATTCTTCAAACCGGCTCTAATGAGTATTTTCCTGTATTCAACATTAGTTATAATTTTTTGAAGGCCTTCATATATAGAAACAATGTCATACGGATCAACCAAACATGCATCTTTACCGGCAACATCGTTCATTGGGTGTAAATTACTAGTAATCAACGCTCTGCCAGATGCCTGCGCCTCCAGAATTGGCAGGCCAAAACCTTCATACAAAGACACGAAAGAAACAATGTCAGTTTGTCTATATTCCTCTACAATCTGCTCCTCAGTCAATCTCGTTGCGCTAGAAAAAGAGATTTTATGATAATTAAGAATGTCCTGCTGTGTCGGATTGATATCGCCAATTATTCTTAAATTACAATTTAATAATGCTACTGCTGCTATTAAATTCTCTAGGTTTTTATTCGGACCCGTTCCGATACATAAAATTCGAGGATTCGATACGTTGAATTTCTTTGATGTACTAGTGAATTCTTCCGAAATACAATTAGGAATGACGGTAATTTTACTAGAATCAACCCCTCTCATCGCATCGTCAATTGAATTTTTATCTCTTACATCGCCAATATGAAACTTAAGTTTATCATTATTGTAAAACTTTCTCATGTCATCTTGCTTAAGCTCATCTCTCGAGAAAATTCTTATCTCTTTAATGTCAGTAGTTAAAAACCTTTTTAATACAACGCCACCAAATGAACCCGTGCCACCAGAAATCAATAAAACCTTATTTTTGAACATTTATAACCTCATTAAATACATCTAAAATACTACTAAACTTTTTCATTTCACTTTGCCTTAAATCATCTTGTATGGATAAAATCCTCTCACTATAAGACTTCTTATAATTTATTACAGTCATTATGGTGTCAAACAAAGCATCTTTATTAAATAACTCATATTTAAACATATTTTCTCCATAAACCGTATTAGCGTACTCTTCATTTGGAGCAATAGTAATAATACCACTCTTAATGCCCTCTATTACGTGCAATCCCAGCGTCTCAATAATAGAGGTGGAAATCAGAATTGTATTATCGTAAAATAATTTTGTCATTTGCTCTTGATCACTTATGTAACCAAGAAAATTTGTCTTGCAATTAAGTGATGAGTCCCAAACATTAGAATTATTAAGCTGGTTGTAGCTCAAAGTTATATTTATTTCAAAATTAATACCCAAACTATCCAGGCCTAACATTGCATTCGTAAAGTCTATAAAATTTTTATGTATGATCTCAAAATGAGGGCCTACAATATATATAAAATTTATCTTATTGTGAAAATCATATTTTTTTGGACTTTGAAAGTCTTTTCGTAAGACGCTAATATCACTTTTGATATAAAAATTATTTTTATTAACATCAATAAAATCTGATAAATATTTTTTAACATGTATAGATTGGATCTCAACATGTTCAGACCTTTTAAGCATAAATGAAATTATTAATCTTTTAATATAAACTTGTCTAATCCAGACAAAAAAACTCAGATTTTTTTCATAACAAAAATCAAGTTTTCTGGAAAAAAAAAGTAGATTCTGTATTTTTATTAATTGCGGTATTTTTATAAAAAATTGATAAGATCCAGAAAAATTGTAAATCAATTGAATGTCTTTATGGCTAATTATTCTCCTAAAAATAAAGTTCTCATAATAAAATCTATACAACAAACCTTTATTAGAGGTGGCTATAAAATGTACATTACTGTAAGTAATATATCTACCCATTAAATAATCTAAATTACCCCCCCTGCTGCAAACAATATGACATTGGCAAGATGGGTTAACAGAAAGTTCATTTAATAATTTCTCAAAAACTGAAATACCACCAGAGTCAGTAATTCCAGAAGCATTAATTAAAACATTAGATATGGTTTTCATTAGTTTTTTCTAGATAATTTGCAGTTGAATGCCGCTAACACTACTCCGATAAATAGAAAAGGGAGGACTGACCTATGTGCAAAAAACATTCCGAGCATTAAAAGCATCAGCATTGTAAGCATTAAATATTCATACTTAAAAAGCTTTATTTTTTTTATTGGATTCAAAAAAGCATATACAAATAAATAAGTTCCAATAATGCCTACTTCATACAAGGATCTAATAATATTTGCATTTGGATTCATCACCTCAAATGTATTGAAAAAATTATTATTGATCACCGAAGTGCTGCCAAGCCCAGTGCCAATTAAAGTTGGAAGGAGATTAAACTCCGATATTTCCAACCACCTTTGCCACAAAGGGTATATGTTATTCATAGTGACTGACAAGATTGAATCTACTCGACCACTATCTTTTAAACTTGGAATAAGTTCAAATAGTGCATCATAATATAACATTATTCGATCTGAAAAAGATGCACTAATCACAATAAAAAAAACTACTGTGATAAATAAAATTAAGTATTTAACTTTCTGGCCATTAGTAAACTTAAAAAAGAGAAATAAAACCATTAACAGTCCAGAGAATAATAATCCAATTAGGCCTGAGGCTGACTGGGTTAAAGACGCAGCAACAAATATTAATGTAATTAAATACTTATTAAGTTTTTTTTCACCACTCCACATATCTCTCAATACCAATATACCCAACCCCAGCATAAGGTATGAAAATGCGTCTCTTGGCTCTCCAGCAAACCCATGGAACCGCCAACCAACTTGTGTTCCATCACTTAAATGTCTCGGAAGTCCATCATATCCTGAAATAATTTTCATCATTAAAAGGTCTCCAAATCCTACAAATAACACTATGAAAAATAACGAGACAAAAATCTTGAAAAAATACTCTATTGACTTCGAATTATTTAAAATATACCTAGGAAGAATTGTAAAATATATAAAGTAATATAATAAGATAAAATACTCAAATAATGGCCTTATGGAAATGCTTAGCGCATTGGTCGCCGTCATATCATAAATTTCATTTTTGTATGCGCCAGATAGAAATCCAAAAATTCCAGATACTATAGCAAAAATAAAATAATAAAAAAACCACTTATTGAAACTACTGAATGGAGAGGGCATTCTCGCCACATAAAGCATCGAGAAGTGAAAAAATAGAACCGTCAATACTAAAAGTTGTAATAATTTAGATATATTTGCTGTAACGCCAATTACATCTGGATTTAAAATCACAAAAAATAATAACGACTCAAGAGAGATGGACCAGACATATAGCTTACTTAATGTGGAAATTTTATTGGTAGTGGCATTCACGATATATACATACTCCCATAGAATTCAGACAGGTGTTTAGTTATAATTGCTTCCATGGATACAGCACCCCCCTCCATTCACCAATCAAATCATATAACTCTGAACCGACCCCCGACTTAAAATGCCTTATTCCTTTTGGAGTGGTAGAGTCTAAGCCCCCAATATCAAACCAAGTGCAGCCCGCTTGCTTGGAATGTAATATTGCCTCCCAAAGTAGTACGTAATTTACCTGAAAACTCCTACCCTTATTATTTGTCAATCCAATTAAATAAGTTGCAGTATCGCCATGTCTAATACTAACTAACATTCCTAATGGGTCATCATTTTTTTTATGATCATTCTCGTTAGCCTCAAATAATGAAAACTCCCACTCTGCACTAGATTGACTTGCAAGTTCCGATATTAATGAGCTGGAAAGACCGGAAAATTCTTTATCTTCTTGAAGTTTTTTATATTTATTGAGCAGTACTTCAATTTGAGCGCTATTGCCTTGTAAGCTGTCAATCTTAACACTTATCTTTTGACCTTTTTTAAGATAATAGCGCCATTTCTTTTTTAAATTAGACAGTAGGTTAGACTCTTCTACTGAAAGATTAATCAAGCCAGAGGCGTAAGGTGGGAGCTTCAGCTTTCTTAAACCAAGATCCATTAGGCGTACTGCTCCGAAATCTGTTTTATTAACCTCTGGCGCAATTTGAACAACCCACCAATGCTTTCTTTGAAATTCTTTTAATAAAGCAGAAATTATCTCAAAGATCTCCACATTATTTTCACTAGTAGAGCTATTGTCTAATAAAATTGGGCCACGATTTACTCGAACAATGCCACCTATAAAAGGGATACTTACTACAAGCGCTTGAACAAGGGCAACCGTTTCTTTTTTATCATTCAAAATAAAAAAACGAGCCGCCTTCCATCGGCTACATTTTTCCTTAGCTTCCCCATACTCCCAGCATTGAAGCATATTTGTTTTTTGACATTTTTTGAAAAAAATACACCAATCAGAATAACTTACTTCTTTAACAAAATACATTACAAATTCCTTTAATTAACAATAATATTTATATAAATTTGATTTTATTCAAACTAATAGAGCCATGAACTGGCAAATAAAAATGGGCGTTTCGCATTTGAATGGCCCACTTATGATTTACACTATTTTTAAGAACTTCAGGTGGTAAATCAGGCCATGTCGTTACTGGCAAGCCTAAATATTGTAATCGATTAAATTCATCTTCTATACATATAGAATCTTTTACAATACAATCTGCTAAATATGGTGTACAAGTTTCTTCATGGTATAGTACAGATATCGAATTACTACTCTGCAATTCTAAATACCAATTATATTGATTATCCTTTCTACGATCAGATTCTTTATCTAACTCTAATACTACAATACTCAACATTTTTAATGCTAATTTACTTATCTTTGGATGATGAAAATTCTTTAAATCTATGGCGCTTATATCATCATTAAAAACAGTTAAATTTCGACTATATCTTACACCTAATTTTTGTAAGATTCGTTTCAAAAGCCACTTATATGGTTTGGCATCTATCACAGGATGATTGTCTATCATTGAGGAATATAATTTATAAAAACTGTGTCTTATTAAAAAATTATTTGAAATTTTATTTGGGCCATTCTCCCTTACTAACAATAATCCGCCATCTGGAACAGGAAGAATCTTATGGGGGCTATATATTACAAAGTCTCCATACTTTCCAATATTCTTATTAGGAGCCACACAATGAGCAGCATCCTCTACAAGCCATGTATTTATACCCTTGGCTATGGCCAGTTCACATAATTTATCTGGATATGATGAGACTCCAAAGTAATGAACAAAAACAATAATGTCGGGGGGTGAGTCAACTATTGCATTATTACATTTAACCAAATCTGGCCTTCTATCACCTAAAATAGGATAAAAGAAAATTTCAACACCTAGTGTGCGCAAAGGTACAATCGATGCATTACAAAAATAATCAGGCAGCCATATTGTAATATTGGTCTTTTTGCTAATACTTTTCTTAAATTTAACAATCGCATAAAGCGACCACGCAGATTGAGAAAACCAAAAACTTCTATTTTTATCTACCGACCAGTGATTCGCCAAATCTGTCAGCGCTGAATGTTTTGAAAAAATAGCCTTAAAAATAGAGCCCCACCTAGGTAGCGGGGCATATGTTAATTTAGATATAACTGACATTTATTGACACCATTGGTCTAGAGTGGACTTCGATTTCTTATATCTAAAATCTACAAAGCCACCTAAAAATGAGGCTAATAGTTTATTATTAAAAATTCTGTATTCATTATTATTCAACTGGTATGCTGCCCCATCTCTACGGATAGCTAATGGTGAAATACCTAGTCCATTATTACCACGAAGTCCAGAATAGATAAATTGAAAATTACTCTTCGCAACAGCTAACGCGGCTTCACTAAAACTCTCAATATCTCCAAAAGTGTAGGCAAAATGATTGATATCTATGCCAAGTTGAGTTGAAATACACTTCGAGCTACTAATTAATTCATCTTCTAATTCACTTCCTGTCGTACAATCACTTAGACGGCTATGAAGTTTAGTATGATAGCCAATTGTATGACCCTGCTCAATTAAAGCTGATAAATCGGACAATTGCATATTCCTCCAGGCTTCTGGAATATCTGATAATTTTGAGTTAGGAATAATATATTTTGCAATAAATTGACGAGATGCTAAAGGGGTCTCAATCTTAACAAAATCAGAAATTACAAAAAATATCGCTTTAATACCAAGTGGGTTCAATATTTTTTCTGCAACAACACGATTACTGATCAGACCATCATCAAATGTAATCAATAGATTATCGCCAATTAAGGGAGTTTTACCCAACATGATAGCCTCAAATTCAGAGGGTGAAACAATATTCCAATGCTTAGTTAACCAACGCATCTGTGCCTCAAAATTAACTTCCTCAACCGCAGGAATATCATGATAGATCAATACCCTTAATCGATTAGGAGTAATAATCTGGAGCATTATGCCGAACTTCCTAATAATAATAAAAATAGGATAAAAAAACATTAATATTTTATGATGCATTGACATTATATATTTTTCCTAAAGATATGCATGGATACTTTTATAATTCATAAAAAATAATATGCAAAAGGTATCACTTTAAAATATACTCTAATTTTTCAGCCGCCTTCTTTCCACTCAATATTGCTTCATCACTCCATAGATAAGCCCATAAACCATAGCGACCACAAGGAATAATACCTTTGCTTTTAAGATAATCATGCACTTTCTTGATTGCAGGCCTCCTCTCTTTGTCAAAAATTACATAGCCATATTTAACATCAACAGTATCAAGATAAATTATTTCGTCAGTAGCGCTCAACACCTTGGCAGCAATTAATTCATTAACAACTCGATCCGCCATTTTATCCCGTGAAGTTGGCAGCGGATTGTCATTACCATAGGCAATCTCGGCCATAATGGAACTGGTTCCAGGTGGTGCCACATAGTCAGATTGATTTGATGGAAAGCTAACGCGAATAAATGAATATTCTTTTTCTAAATAATAAATCCAGTTCTTGTCTGTTAATTTTTCTTTATTAATACCTATATTTACGACAAACATGGAATTTGTTCGCAATTTTCCAACCGCTTTTCGTACATCATCAGGCGTATCAGGAATTATTTTGATTAACTCGGGTAAAGGTAGTGTGCTTAATATTGTTGCATAAGGAACAATCGTACCCCCATTAAATTCTATTTCTTTTTTTATCACATCGATACTCGTTGCCTCCATGCCAGTGTTAATACGATCTTTGCATTTTTCAATAAACCGTTCACCAATATATCCAAATCCACCTTTTTTAGGGTAACGATAAACGGCATTAATGCCAAAACCTTTAGTCTGATCTTGTAAAGCACCTGTCACAACTTCTTTCATTGATGGCTTTGGATGACGCACATTAACCCATTCCGTTGTTAAGTCTTTTGCATCAATACCCCAAAATTTCTGACTATAAGGAAGCATGAAATGCTCAGCGATACCTTTACCAAACATATAATAAATCCAGTCTTCGTAATTCTCGACTTTTCCATTATCTGTAAAATCATTTTCAATAAAGCCAAGCAGGCAATCTTTAACAATTCCAACTGGCAATCCATAGGTATTAGCTTGAAACGGATAACGTGTCATTTTTCCATGCGAAACTATCCAAGCACTTCGCTCTCGAATCTCCATATCAACTTCAAGTTCATCCATAAGATTTAATACATACTTATTATTAGTATGCATAACATGAATACCTTCATCAAAGATAAAACCTTTGTCATTATGAGATCTTGCCTGCCCTCCTGCATTATTTTTTTTCTCATAAATAATGCCATTGCCATGATAGCAAGCGCTCAAACCGGATAAACCACCGCCGAGAATAATAGATTGTTTTTTCATTTAGTTAAATCTCCAGATACGAGTATATTTTCATTTCATTTAAATAAATAACGTAGCTCAAGAAAATTACGATAAAAAGAAGAAAGCGTACGTCTAAAAGTTGTTAATTGTAAAGGTGATAATATATAAAAAGTGGGGTGGAATAAAACAGTAGGTAACCGGCTTAAAAATGAGGCGTATCGAAGTCCATAGCCCGCTCTACGATAAACTATTTTTTTTAACGATTTCATTTCTTCATCGTTCATTTTCTGTTTGTCTTTGATATGCGTAAACAACTCTTTTAATATCAAAGATATTCGTAGCAAATAATTTTGATTAAACTTATTATTAGAATTTTTCTCTAAACGAATAAATTCTGCTAATTCTTCAATATCAGGATGCGAATAGAAATATTGCAAACTTTCATTATGAATTCTTTTCGTGACCTCTGCTTGTTTATCATCAAATTCTCTCGATTGACTATCTTCATGCTGCCGCTGTAGTAAATGAAATTTTGGAACCACAGCAGCAGCATATCGCTTTAATGCCAGACGAGCAGTCACTTCGAAATCTTCTGCACGCGTATATTCAACATCAAAACCACCCGCCTCTCTTAGAGCATCAGTTCTAAATGCAATAGATGGGTGCCATATAGGACACAAACCAATAAGTACAAAACCAAGAAAATCCCCATAATTATTAAGCGTGCGCTTCCAATCACGAATCTTATTTCCTTTAGAGTCTATTGTATACTCCCAGGAACAGACAATAGATAATTCCGGATGTGTTTCAAGATAATCAACTTGCTCAGCGATACGAGTTGGCAAACTTACATCATCCTGATCTAGTCGTACAACATATGGAGTAGTAATTAATGTTAACGCTTTATTAAAAGTGTTAGACACTCCAAGATTCTCTTCATTCTTAACAAAGCGAATACGAGAATCACTGTATGACTCAATCAGTTGAACAACCTTCTTATCAGGGCTTGCATCATCGATAATAAGATATTCAAAGTTAGTATAAGTTTGGCTTAGTGTGCTATCAATCGCCTCTTTCAGGTAAGGAAGGCCATTGTATGCGCAAGTTACTACGGTTACTGTTGGTTTCATTAATTTTCCACCTTATTGTTGATAATATTATAGAGTGCTTTTAATAGACCAGAAGATGTCGCATTTTTAATTATTTTAAACCCTAGGCGTTTGAAAAACCTTACAGCGCCTGGTGTATCCGTATGTACCAGCAATATAATTCTGGCAGCATGCCTCTCTTTATGAAGATAATCAATAATGGACAGTAATACATAAGGAATAACCCACATTCCGCGCGCACTAGGAATAGTAAAAGCATTACCTAAGTAAGCATCATTCATCGTTATCAACTTTTTCTTAAAGGGTGTCTTTACTAATGGGGACTTAACAGCTTTTTGAAAAACCATAAAGTAACTGATAAGTTTTCCATCTTTTTCTGTAATAAAGCATTCAACCCCCTCCTTCCCAATATGCTCAATAAAAGGTTTGTCAAATTCCTGTTTTCTTTTCATATAGGGATAAAGATCTGTTTTAATTTGACCAATATCATTAGGATTTGCCCGTCTCGAAATTATTGAGTCACCCACATCTGGCAAAGAGTAGAGGGGGAGTGTCAAATCTAACTCGAAGTATATAAAACGCCACTTTTCTTTAGTGTGGTGATACACGTAAGCGTTTACCTGTTCCCACACTCCAGAGAGACCATTTTTTGCAAACAGTTCATATATTTTTCCAAAAATGGTCATGCTATATTAAATTCAAAGCATTTTACCACCACCATTTAAGGTGATGTTTGTGCCATTAAGATAATCCGATTGATCTGACGCAAGAAATGAGATTGCATTGGACACATCTTTTGGCACTGCATTCCTTTTCATGGGATTTTGGTAAGCCGTCATCTCAACAAGCTTTGATGGTAGATCATCCAAGAGGGGGGTTTCCACCATACCCGGTGAAATCATGTTAACAGTAGAGTCATATTGTGACAACTCAATCGCCATTGACTTTGCCATTCCCATTGCGGCATATTTTGAAGTTACATAATATGATAATCCCTTGGGTGGCGTTCCGATACAATACTCAGTTAATATAATAATAATTTTAGTTTTATGTTTTGTGCGCAACTGCTTGTCTAACGCTTTAATTATATAGTGCATCGGCTTTAGCTGAATATCTAAACTCTCCTTATAATCAATCCACTCAAGATCCAGTAGCCTTTTATGTGGTAATGCCGATGTTAAACTAATGACAACTACATCAATTTCACCAAAATTAGAGATAATGTCATTAATAGTCTTGTTTAACTCGACACCATTCAAAGCATTACACTTATATTCTGTCAAGTTGTCGACATTCAGGCTGGCTTTAATTTTATCGATTTGATCTCTATTTTTATGGAAAGTTGCGCATACATGAAACCCATCTTGAACCAATCTTTTTACAGCTGAAGATCCTATGCCTCCATTTCCACCTAATACCAATGCCACTTTTTTTTTCATAAAAACATACTCACTTTAATTAATAAACTTTACTTGTGCTTCACCAGAAACTATCAGATCATCACCTCTAAAAATTTCAGTCTTAATTTTCAATAATTTAAACGCATCTATTTTGTTCATAATTACCCCTTGAACTCTCACCGTCTCTTCATAAAATAAAGGTTTTTTAAATTGTAATGTTTGACTTAAATATAGACTTTTTTCTCCTG
>Ga0233435_1003786_pt1 | contig 11215 bp, 10 predicted proteins | sample SI_122_August201_3_FD_182735 | JGI IMG/M metagenome (GOLD analysis project Ga0233435, IMG submission 182735) | Seawater microbial communities from Saanich Inlet, British Columbia, Canada - SI_122_August2016_135_MG | ecosystem: Environmental > Aquatic > Marine > Inlet | place: Canada: British... | reverse complement strand
CCTGACTTCACCTTCCTACCAGATCGTTTGATCAGGAATGTACTGATCACTCGATGCACGATAGTCAACACGCGGCTCATCACCTGCGGGTTGGTAGCAAACAAGTAGCGCAAGGGGAATGGGACGCGCTGCTGATAACTGATTCCTTTGGGATCTATACCGCTGAGCATCTTGCACCGGGCTTCAAAACACTTATTCATGTGAATGTGACGGATCTGAAAGAAGGTGAAATGAGTAACTTCTATGGTGAGATGATTGACAAAATAGCCCCCGATCGAATTCTATTTCTATTTAATGATCAATCATTCATTGGCAGGTATGCACTTAATCGGATCAGGGTTGCTACTGTGGTGCGTCCAGTGAAGGAATCAGATATCCAGTAATGTCGGTACTGCCAACTTAACTGGCCCATATTGATAGAATCGTTGGATGAATACGTATAAGCGCCAGCGATTCCCGCCAGATATCATTTCTTATGCTGTCTGGCTCTACTTCAGATTCAATCTCAGCTATCGGGATATTGAAGATCTCCTGGCCGAGCGGGGTATTACGGTCAGCCACGAGTCCATCCGACTCCGGTGCATCAAGTTCGGCGCTCTGTATGCCAAACGGCGGTACTGCCAACTTAAATGGCCCAAATTGATAGAATTGGGTTGACGTATAATTTTTGAGACAGCTATGCCTTTTACGGGTGCCGATCATGTAGTGATATTGGTTCGAGATATTGATCAAGCCATACACACCTGGCAGAACCAATTTGGTTTGCCTCTGAGTCACAGAGCAGATCTGCCGGAGATAGGCATTCGCCAGGCGTTCTTTCTGCTTGAGGACAATACGTTTCTCGAGTTGATAGCGCCGATGGGGGAGCAGTCACCGATTGAAAAGGTACTTGAATCACGCGGTGAGGGCGTTCACACCCTCGCACTCAAAGTTGATGATCTGGATGCCACCGTCGCAAACCTTGAATCACAGGGTGTTCAGTTGATGGGGGTTGGCACACCGCAGGTTTTTATTCATCCGAAATCGGCAAATGGTGTACGCGTACAATTGTGGCCATCGACACGCCCGCATCGTTGGCAAGATAAGCCGAGTGAAGGTAGCAAGTGAATGAATAAGCAGCACTTTGAAGTGACGGAGCAAGAATGGCGCGAAGGCAGCCTGCTTGAGGAAAAACTTGAGCTGATTCAAGACAGCTTCAATTCGATTGGTTTTGCTGTTGTCTCAGGACTCGTGCCGGCTTCGGTTTGTAAACCCCTCGTAAAAGCATTTCTTGAAGACGTCGCGCTGATTCGCGAAAAGTCAGGTTTGACGATGCACGAGAAGCATACCGCAGAAGGGCATCTGCAACTGGGTCCGCGTCGTCACGCACCCTATGTTCAAAAAGAACTGGTCGCCAACCCCATACTCGAAAGTGTTGTCACAAAACTATTGGGGCGCGGTGCCTGGCTGGGTTTTTACAATGGTAATGTAAATTGTCCCGACAGCGGCTACCAGCCGCTTCATTTCGATCGGCCCTATGCATGGACGACTGAGCAGGCGGCTAAAGCGGCGGGGCAAAGCTGGCCGCCCAATACGACAACGGTTTCTTGCTCACTGGCATTGTCAGAGATTACCGAAGCCGTCGGTGCGACAGAAATATATCCCGGCAGTCACCGAGAAACGGCCGTCACCACCTGGGGTAAGGGTGAGCAACCCGTGCATCATCCTGAAATTGTAAAAAACTGGGGCCCGCCGGCGTCGATGACAATACCTGCCGGTGGCGTCTGTTTTCGTGATCCTCGTATGTGGCATCGTGGCGTAAAGAATGCGGCAGATATACCAAGACCGATGGTTGCATTGACCTATCATTCGGTTATGTCAAAACATCAACGTGGCACCCTTGTTAATGTGTCAGAGAAAGATGCGACCGCTTGCGAATTGGATCCCTCTCTAAAGGTTCTTGATTCGGGTGCTTTAGGTGATGGTCGGTTGGTGTTTGATGCAGACGTAAAGTCAGCGTTCGACGCGCCTAATTTGCATGGCGTGTATCGCAATGCACGATTTGTTGACGCGCCGCTAGTCGTTAATCACTTTCTTGATGCGCATCTATTAGGTGGTGGTCGTGTGGTTGAAGATCAACCCGTGCATCCTTATCCCAACCATGACTAGCGTTCTCTACATTGGTGGTAGTGGGGAAATTTCCACGGCCTGCGTCGCGCATTCACTTGCCCTTGGTCATGACGTGTCTGTTTTTAATCGCGGCAATCATCCAATTGAAGGTGTTAGGCATTTCGCAGGTAGCATTGACGGGCCAAATCCCTATCAGCCGTTAGCAAATGCGTCTTTCGATGTGGTCTGTCAGTTTCTTGCCTTTGACACGAACACTGTCGAGGCGGATTTGGAGTTTTTCGCACCGAGATGCAAACAATATGTTTTTATTTCGACGGCATCGGCCTACGAAAAGCCGTGTCAGAATCATGTCATCACCGAGCAGACGCCACTGTCGAATCCATTCTGGGACTACGCCAGAAAAAAAATAGCCTGTGAAGACTTACTGATCAGCCAAGACCAGCTGCCTTATACAATTGTCAGACCCAGTCATACTTACCGCAGCCGTTTGCCGGGTGCTGTGATTGACGGTAATCACCAAACTTGGCGACTACTAAACGGTAAGCCGATCATCGTGCACGGAGATGGACAATCGCTTTGGACATTAACCCACGCGGCAGATTTTGCCCGCGCGTTTTGCTGTTTGTTTCTTAACGAACTAGCGCTCGGCAAAGCATTTCACATCACCGACGAGCAAGCACACACATGGGACAAGTTGATCCTATCTAGCGCCAAGGTGCTCGGCGTCGAAGCTGAGCTTGTGCATGTGTCGAGTGAGCGTCTGGTTCACCACCAGCCATTGTGGCAAGGACCACTGCTCGGCGACAAATCGAATTCCGTGATGTTCGATAACCGATATCTCAAACAAGTCATTGGTGATTGGCAGTGTGAGGTGGCGCTCGAGTTTGGCCTACAACAAGCGGCAACAATGGTGCTTAATCGTTTGGCGGCGGGTTATGAGCCCGATAAGGACATTGACCAACTCGTTGATCGAATTATTGAAGAAAACACGTTCGAAAATATGGGGTCAGCGTAGTTACACTGACGCCAAGACTACGACCCTAGGACTAATGTGTCGCTTTTCGATGTTTCAGATCGAAGATTCGCGGTTTTCGCTTTCTGAGTGTTATCTGATGCTGTTTGTAAAAACGGCTTGCCGCCCCTCGAGAGAATTTGTCAGATTCAACAGTAAGGCTTTCAACGCATATCCCTTCAATAGTAATACGCCTCTTTTTCGGTCATTATCAATGCTGAACACAAGCCCAGGGGGCACAAAAAGATGTTGTTCAAATTTTTTCTGTTCATTGCAGCATTGCTGCTGAGTACTGTGCTGGTCATCACTGTCAGTTACTATAGCTGGCGTTCAGAGCACTACGATGCGTTGCACTTCGGGGGCGCGTTCATTGAGACTGACGCCGGCTTATTTCAGTATGCGCTAAAGGGAAATGGAGCACCCAATGTGCTTTTTCTCCATGGAACGCCTGGCGGATACGATCAGTCGATTGAAGATAACTCGGGTGTTAAAATACTCACCCCCTCAAGACCTGGCTATCTCGGCACACCATTAAGCGTCGGACGAACACCGGCTGAACAGGCTCAATCCTATATTGCTTTGATGGATAAACTGAATATCGAATCGGTGATCGTTATCGGTGCTTCGGGCGGTGGACCATCAGCAATTGCGTTTGCTGCAATGTTTCCTGAACGCACAACGGGATTGATCGCGATTGAAGCGGTAAGTCAGTCCACAGAACTTCAAGAGTTACCGGCATTTCTTTCTTCAGACTTTCTCGTCTGGTTGATGTTCAGTATGAATGATTTTCGGTCTGATGAGGCGGTCATGCAAATGATGATTCCTGACCCGGTCAACAGGCAGCTTGCGCTGCAAGACCCTGCAAAGGTTGCTACCATCAAAGCGCTCTCATGGTCACTGTGGCCACCTTCACTTCGTGGTCCAGGCATGGACAATGATGTGAGCCAATTTTCGAATCTGTCTCTGCCCATAGAAGAAGTACGCGTACCGACGCTTATTATTCACGGTACCGCCGACACAAACGTCGATTTTAGTCACGGCGAACTTCTGGCGAAGACGATCCCCGGTGCAAAGTTTCATGTGATCGATGGTGGCGATCACATGATGCCCTTCACGCATGCTGAAGAGGTGCAGGGGGTCATCGATGACTTTATCAAAAACGTTGCGCGCGGACTTCAAAAAACTTCGTCGGAAACGGAGTAGAAAATCTTGGGGTCACAGTAGTTACACTGACCCCATAGCTTACCGAGCCTGCGTCAATAGTATCAGGTTGGGGTATAGGAAGAATTAGCCACATTTATGGTTATTCCGCCAGATACACATTCCGCCCAAATCAGAGCTGGCTATATTCTTTGATCAAATCTGGTGGTTATTGATAAGTAAATCGTGCGGGTCACACAGTTATTCCCGTTTCCTCTGATGTTTTTGGTTACCGAACCGAGTTGGATCCCTCCAGCGTTGGTAAATGTCAGAATAGTTGGGTCGAATGGCTGAACAGGCTTGACGGCGGTGAACGATTTCGGGTTTGTGATTCTTCATCCAGGCCGACATGTTTCAGAATCTTTTCAATGACGGCCGGGTCTTCTATTGAGGCAATGATCTTCACCCGCCCGCCACACTTATCGCACTTCTCAATTTCTATGGCAAAGACGCGTTTTAGCCGCTGCGCCCACGTCATCGCATAGGCTTTGTCCATGGCGGATTGTGAATTCTCTTTCGATTCATCTTCTGGCTTGCCAGGAACAACATACACTCTCAACCTACTCCGTGGGGAGAAGACACCATGGAATCTCGTGAGGTTAACTCTCGGCTTTGGAACTAGCGCCGCCAGACGCCCCATAAACTCCATGGGGCTTAAGACCACATGGGAGGTACCATCATCATAGGGTGTCTTTAAGGAAACAATCACGTTGCCATTGCTAGCCAATGACAACCTTTGTTCAGCAATGGCCGGACGCGTGATATACCGGCAGAGACGCTCAAGCTTTTTTCGCTGGTTGGACTTACAGGCCACCCCCGCATGTAGTGAAAAGCCTGCCTGCTTGCTGACCAGTTCACTCGACTTCGCTCTGTAGTCGTTGGTTGGCACAGCCTGTAATGTCAATGCCTTCTTCCCCGCATTGGTGCCAAACGCCAACCTATAGGTAATCGACGCGCCGATGATACGGTGCATTGCATCACCTTCCTCAGGTAATAGATCTAGATACTCAGTCTCCGCGTCCCGATACAGATACCCTGCCCTCTCCAGATATCGGGATACACGCTTTGCAATCTTGTGCGTGACCCCGTCAAGGTCTCCCGGAGTCGGTGGCTTCACTGGCCAGAAGTACCCTTTGTTGTCATAGACACCATTCAGGTAGAGCATGTGGAAGTGTAAGTTCAGATTGAGTGCAGAACCGAAGCGCTGTATCAGTGTTACCGCACCGCTCTGGGCTCCTGACTTCACCTTCCTACCAGATCGTTTGATCAGGAATGTACTGATCACTCGATGCACGATAGTCAACACGCGGCTCATCACCTGCGGGTTGGTAGCAAACAAGTAGCGCAAGGGGAATGGGACGCTCAGCACCCACTGCCTGATCGGCCTCTTGGGCAAGATCTCATCAACCAGATGAGCAGCACTGTCTGCCATGCGCCTGGCCCCGCACGAAGGGCAAAAACCACGTCTCTTGCAACTGAACGCCACCAGCTTCTCATGATGGCAAGATTCACATCGCACTCGCAGAAATCCATGCTCTAGGCGACCGCACTTCAGGAAATCCTCAAACTCCCTGACAACATAACCCGGCAGGCCCCTGCCCTGCTCCGCTAGCATGTTCTGGAACCGGGGCCAGTGTTCTTTTACCAGCTGATAAAGCAGCGTGTTCTCGGGCTGATGTCGCTGGTACTGAAATGGACCAACAGGCCAGAAGTCGTCCTGAAATGCATTGGATGGCAAGATCGAGAGTCACTATGTAGTTGTGACAAACAGCCTTACTCCTCAACGGAGATCGCAGTATCGGCATTCACCATAGAAGTGAGAGGGGCGATTCCTTGAAGCTATGTGCGAAAGTGGCCGAAGCCCGTGCGGGAGTTTTGCGGGACACAGTTATGCACTGTTGTGCACAGTGGTGCAGGGTTGGCAACGGACGCACCGGTAAGTTATTGATTTAATTAATGTGAATTTCAGATCTTCGTCTTGAAAATCCCCGTGTCCCTGGTTCGATTCCGGGTCCGGCCACCAATTTCACGGCTTTTCGCAAAGCGAAAAACGTGAAAAACCAACTCCCAGAACACACGGCGGCAGCGTTTTTTACGCAGTAAAAATGCGAGAGCCCCATCCAAGCACGAAAGTCTCCCAGCGTTGAGCTCACCTGATGGGTCGATCCCCTATTTCAAGAAACTGGGCAGAAAAGTCGGAAAAACCCCATGGCCCACCGTGAGTTCCACGTAACCTGCAGATCGAAAAAATTGAAAAATCATAAGGAATCTCTACAGAGTATTATGCGAGATTCTTCATATCAGATAGTTCCTTTCCCGCAGCAGATCTCGTCACCGTATTACATCCACAACTTTCCAGGTCTAGCAATATGCTGCAATGCTAAATAGTGAGTTCAGCCTGTATCTGGCAATCAATAACCTGCAGCGATAAGATACTCGACTTCCCGAGCCTGGCCATCATCTGCCCAAGATGATCAACAAATGAAAGTACTACTCAGACTACTACCTTATATCCGGGCACATGCCTGGGCATTCTGGGGTGGTCTGGCAGGCCTCGCGGGTGCACGTTTTTTCGAAGCGATGATCCCGCTATACGTCAAGATGGGTATCGACAACATCGCGGATTCCCAAACCCAGCTGGGCGCCGATGCCATAACGATGGCAATGGCACGCGACACACTTACCTACCCAGCACTCGCTATTGTTGTCTGCGTCATCTGCCAGATGCTGATCACCATGGTCAGTAGAATCCTGGTTCGACGCATTGGTATGTATGCCTCGTTCGATTTGCGCAATCGAATCTATGATCACCTGCAAAGGCAGGGCCCAGAGTTCTTCATGAACTACAGTATTGGCGATCTGATGGCGAGGGCTATCAACGATATCTCGCTGGTGAGGCAGGTTATTGCTGGTGCCAGCCGGATGACTGCGGTACTTATATTTACTGCTATTGTCGGTTTGCTCTTCATGGTTTTTCTTTCATGGAAGCTGACACTAGCCCTGATATTGCCCTTACCCCTCATTACTGTCGTCGCCTACCTTTTTTCGAAACGTATCTATGCTCAGTCACACACCGTACAGAAGGGTTTTTCAACGCTCTCGACCTTTGTTCAGGAGAACCTGAACGGCATCCGTACCGTGCAGGCAATGGCTCAGGAACAGCAGGAAATCGATCGGTTCTCGCACGTCAATAAGGAATTTGCTGACGACAACCTGGCACTATTTACCACCAGCTCTCTACTCGGTGCTCTGATGCCGGTACTCGCGGCGATCGCCACGCTCATCATCATCGGCTATGGCAGTTTTCTGGTGAGTGCGGGTGACATTACGATCGGGACTTTTGCTGCGTTCTTTTCTTACCTCGCTCTCCTGATGTGGCCTGTACGCGAAGCTGGGTCGCTTGTGACTCAGTGGCAGCGAGGTGCATCCGGAACGGCAAGACTATTTGAAATCCTTGATCACGAACCTGAAATCCAGGAATCACCAGATGAGGAGTTTCCAAAACTCACCGGCCGGGTATCGCTACAGGGGCTTTCCTACCGCTATGGCGACAAGGACAAGTTTGCCCTCAACGATATAAATCTCGACGTTTACCCAGGTGAGACGGTGGCCATCCTTGGCCGGGTCGGTTCCGGTAAATCTACGTTGCTACGCCTTCTTGTACGACTACTTGATCCCACTCGCGGCAGTATCATGCTAGACGATCACCCTATCCAAAACTTCCCGCTGGCTTACCTGCGCGATCATGTCTGCCTTGTATTGCAGGATCCCTTCCTGTTTGCCGATAGCCTCGGGGACAACATCGCCTACGACAATCCGGAACGGGATATCGACCAGATATGGCACTCGGCAGATGCAGCCGCTTTACGCGAAACCATCGAGGACTTCCCGGAAGGTCTCGACACGATCTTAGGGGAACGAGGGGTAACACTTTCCGGCGGTCAGAAACAGCGTACCGCACTCGCCAGAGGACTGATCAGAATGACGCCGCTTTTAATTCTCGATGACTGTTTCTCTGCCGTCGACACGGAAACCGAGGAACATATTCTTGCCGGCCTCAAGCGGATCAGGGCAAACCAGACGACCATGCTGGTTTCTCATCGGGTATCCACCGCTCGACACGCTGATCGAATTGTCGTTCTCGAGGACGGCCAGATCATTGAATCCGGCACTCACCAGGAGCTGATTCAACTGGGTGGGTTCTATGCCGGACTGGAGCAGACCCAGGGCAACAAAGCCAGGCTGACTGAAGAGCTGGCAACATGAGCGTAACCACCAAAAAAGACGAACAATTGGACCATTCCATATTCGACGCTGACATTCATGGACAGGCGACGAATATGCAGTATCTGGGTCGCATCATGGGCTGGGTCAAACCTCACGGAAAGTTGGCGGCCTGGTCAATTATCCTTGTGCTGTTTGCATCCCTGCTGGCGGTATTGCTACCCGTTGTCATCACACGGGTAGTCATCGACGGCATCATTCTCGGCGATTCAAAAGTAATGCTGCCGGATTTCGGCATGAATTCGCTAAACACACTACTGACCCAGACAACCGGCTGGCAACCCATCACTGCCGCCTGTGTCCTCTACGGTGTCTTTACCCTGCTCTGTCACGCCACATACCATTTCCACCGGGTGTCATTTGCCACTGTGGTACTTAGTGCGCTTCGCGATATGCGCTACGACCTGTTTGCCCATATGGAGCATCGGCCATCCTCGTTTTATGACAAGGTTGCCGTTGGTCGAGTTATGACGCGGATCACCAACGATGTCCAGGGACTCTTCGAACTGATGATGGGCGTCGGCATGTTGATCGGTGAATTTGTACCATTCTTTATTGCACTGGCCATCATGTTCGCCATCGATGTCGAGCTGACACTCTGGCTGCTGCTGGCGATTCCCATCTTTACGGTTGTCACCTACTTCTTTCGTCAGGCAACGCGCCGGGTTTATCGCACCATAAGAAATACCGTTTCACAGTTAAATCAGAATCTGCAGGAAAATCTCTCAGGCATGCAGGTCGTCCAATTAAGCAATCGCGAAGCTCACAACCTGAATGCCTACCGTGAGGTTAACCGGGAAAACCAGAAGCAAGAGATCAATGCCATCTATCTGGAAACGGGCTATGGCGCCTTTATGGACAATATGGTGAACATTGCCCTGGCGGTCATCATCTGGGTCGGTGGTGGCTCAGCCATCCAGGAGTCAATCTCACTCGGTAGCGTCATCTTGTTCACACAGTTCATCGACATGTTCATTCGCCCCATTCGTGTGCTGGGTCAACAGTACAACGTCCTGTTTCGCGCCATGGCGAGTGCAGAAAGAATTTTCCAGGCCTTGGACTGGCATGAGCAGATCAACGAGCCGGAAAAACCCACTGCATTACCAGAGAGAATTGAAGGAAAGCTGGAATTCAGAGACTTAAGCTTCGGTTACGAATCCGACAATCTAGTTCTGCGCAAAGTATCGGTCACCATCAAACCCGGCGAGAAGTTGGCGGTAGTTGGTCCCACGGGTTCAGGAAAAAGCACCTTGATCCGGCTGCTGGGCCGATTCTACGATTTCCCTGACAAGACTATTTTTCTGGACGATATAGATCTCAAGAAAATTCACTCGAGTGAGGTACGCCGCCGCATTGGTGTTGTCATGCAGGATTTCCACATCTTCTCGGGCTCTATTCTCGACAACATCATCCTTGGAACAAAAGGCGTATCCCGGAAAGCCGCAATCAGAGCAGCTTGCCTGGTCAACGCAGACTCTTTTATTGAGCAGTTACCCGAAGGTTATGACACACAGCTCGTGGAACGCGGTCAAAATCTTTCTCAAGGACAACGACAGTTGCTCGCCTTTGCCCGTGTCATTGCAACCGACCCGGAAATTCTCGTTCTGGATGAGGCAACGGCAAGCATCGATACTGAAACTGAACAATTGATTCAACAAGCGTTGGCCAAGATCATGGTGGGCAGAACCTCAATTATCATTGCCCATCGTCTGCAGACGATCCAGGCAGCAGACCGCATACTCGTTCTCAAACACGGTGCTGTTAAAGAACTGGGTACACACGACGAACTGATCGCGCTTGGCGGTGTGTACCACACCCTAAACGAGCTACAGTTTCAGGATGTCAGCCATCCGCCTGATTCACCTTAGATCCAAACAAACAATATTTGACTGTCGCAACATCAGATCTCTGAGTTCGACTTTCCGGTCAGGAACCACCTATTTGCTAGCGTGAAGGAAACTGGATCGAAACTGAATACCCCAGTGATCATCGACAAGGGTGGCAATCCAAAACGTATCGAAACTGTGGTAAACGGATCCGTCTTCGTGGCAGCGATCGTTGCGCAGAGCCAGATGCACCTTGTCGTCACCCGAATGAATAACGTCCAGATTGGCCACGGTCGTATGATGCCAACCTTCCTGCTGCAACCTACCCTCGCCTCGCCGTGACCCTGCGATGAACACTTCGGCATTTTCGATGGTCGAGATCCTGCCATTGGCAAAACGAACGTGAGGATAGTTCAGTGTCTTGGCATGTCCCTCGTGGTCCTGTGCATTAAATGTTTCGATAAATACGTGGACAACTGCGATACCCGCTTTCGCTGTCTCCTCGTTCATTGGCATCTCCCTGTGTTGATGTTGTGGACGGCAAGTTATCAGTTCCTATTACAAGGGACGGTATTGCCAAATTAACTTCCCTGGATGGGGAATTCCTATCCAATCCGGCAGCTAAACCATCACTGCATTTTTCCAAGACGCAAAGGAACGCAATCTGAAATACCGATAGTTAACAGCTGATACCAAATGACGACCTGGATTGAACAAATTGTAGACAGCAGCGTGGACATTCAAGAATCTCTGAGCCTGTTTCATCGATTTGAATCGCCGCATG
>Ga0233435_1003769_pt1 | contig 11250 bp, 10 predicted proteins | sample SI_122_August201_3_FD_182735 | JGI IMG/M metagenome (GOLD analysis project Ga0233435, IMG submission 182735) | Seawater microbial communities from Saanich Inlet, British Columbia, Canada - SI_122_August2016_135_MG | ecosystem: Environmental > Aquatic > Marine > Inlet | place: Canada: British... | reverse complement strand
TGGCATCAACATCATGTGACATGACTTGGGCTACGGTACTACTTGGGTCTGAGGTTAGGATGTCAGTAAACCAGAGAATGCCTAGGTAGTGATCTGTTCTGTTGACGACAATACAGCAGTCTGTATTGTCTGCCATTTTGTTTTTCATGAGCCGTAAGTAACGCTGCACAACATCGAGTGTGACATCTGCGCGCACGGTAACGGTATCTGGGTTCATTAACCCGCCAGCACTATCCTCAGGGTAGGACAGCACCTTTTCTAGGCGTAACCGGTTTTGTTTGTCCATTGATTGCAATACTTCGGCAACAATGGAGGAGGGTAAATCTTGAAGTAAATCAGCAAGGTCATCGGTGTCGAGATTTTCTGTGGCTTGAATCAGGTCTTTTGGTTGGGTGGTTTTAATCAGGCCGGCACGAACTTCGTCGTTGACCTCGAGTAAAATATCCCCAGCAATTTCTGGCTCAATGAGCTCCCAGACAACTAATCGTTTAGAGGGAGGAAGAGATTCTAAAAAGTGGCCAATTTCTGCAGGGTGTAAGGCGTTATTTAAGAGGCTTTTAACTTGTAGTAGAGTGCCAGCTTCTAGGGCTTTGTAAATGTCATGAATTGAGTGTTTTGTGCTCATAGACAGCCCTCCCTGAAAAAAAATATTTGTTATTACATAATATTATCGGATTTTTACGTTTTTGCTATGGTGTTTCTGGTTTTCACACTAAAATATTGGGGATTTTGCCAAAGGGTGCGCCCTGTTGGTCTAAACTTTAAACGCAAGGCTATGGTTTTTAAGGCTTGTGCTGTTATTCATACCGTGGCATCCGCCATCAAGAAGAGAGACTGTAAATGAAGACAATGTTGGTAACAGGTGGAGCAGGGTTTATTGGGAGTAACTTTGTTCGGACTGCGGTTATAGATCATCACTGGCGTGTGATCAATTTAGATGTTTTGACCTATGCCGGTAATCAACAGTCATTAGTTGATTTGGAAGGCAATAAAAATCATGTATTTGTACAAGGAGATATCGGTGATATTGAACTTGTCTCTACATTGCTGAAAAAATATCAGCCGCAAGCCATTGTTAATTTTGCGGCAGAAAGCCATGTGGATCGCTCAATTGATGGACCTGCAGCCTTTGTTGAGACCAATGTGGTGGGCACATGTAACTTATTACAGTCCTCTCTAGACTTTTGGCGCACCTTAGACAAAGCCGGTCAAGCAAGCTTTCGTTTTTTACACGTATCAACAGATGAGGTGTATGGCTCATTAGGTGATGATGGGCTATTTACCGAAGAGCATCAATATGCGCCAAACTCGCCATACTCTGCTTCCAAAGCGGCATCGGATCACTTTGTTCGAGCGTATTTTCATACCTATGGGATGCCCGTTTTAACAACCAATTGTTCTAATAACTATGGGCCGTACCAGTTCCCTGAAAAATTGATTCCTTTGATAATTCATAATGCCGTCAATGGTAAGCCACTGCCAATTTATGGTAACGGCATGAATATTCGAGATTGGTTGTATGTGGTAGACCATTGCGAAGCCATTCTCACCGTGCTGGAAAAAGGCAAAGTGGGTGATGTTTATAATGTGGGTGGCTTGAACGAAAAAACCAATATGGACGTAGTCAAAACGGTTTGTACTTTACTGGATGATGCTTTGCCCGATTCAGCTCATAAGCCGCATGATAGCTTGATTACTTATGTGAAAGATCGACCAGGGCATGATGCGCGATATGCCATAGATGCGTCTAAACTTGAAACAGAGTTGGGCTGGAAGCCGAAAGAAACATTTGAAACCGGCATGGCAAAAACACTCGCATGGTATCTAGAAAACACCCGCTGGGTTGAGTCAGTGCTAGATGGCAGCTACCAAGGGCAACGCTTAGGAGTGGACGATGGCAGCTAAAAGTTTAAAAGGGATTGTATTAGCCGGTGGCTCAGGTACTCGCTTACACCCACTGACCAAAGTGGTAAGTAAGCAGTTGTTACCTGTTTATGACAAGCCCATGATTTATTACCCCGTGTCCACGTTGATGATGGCGGGTATTCGAGATATTTTGATTATTACCACGCCTCAAGAGCAAGCGCGTTTTGCTGAGCTTATGGGGGATGGTAGCCAATGGGGTATTGAGCTTTCTTATGCGGTGCAGCCGAGCCCTGATGGTTTGGCTCAAGCCTTTACCATTGGCAAAACATTCATTGGTGACAACCCTTCTTGTTTGATCTTAGGGGATAATATTTTTTATGGTCATGGCTTGGTAGAGTCACTTGAGGCAGCGTCGAGGAAGCCTTCTGGTGCGACGGTATTTGGTTATTGGGTGAAAGACCCTGAGCGTTATGGTGTGGTTGACTTTAATAAAGAGGGCACCGTAATGGGCTTGGAAGAAAAGCCTGAGAACCCTGCCTCTAATTATGCGGTGACGGGTTTATATTTTTATGATGAGAATGTCATTGATTATGCTGCGTCATTAAAACCCTCCCCTCGAGGGGAGCTGGAAATTACAGATTTGAATAACATTTACCGAGAGCAGGGCACATTATCCGTCGAGTTGCTCGGGCGTGGAATGGCTTGGCTGGATACGGGAACACATGAGTCATTGATGCAGGCGGCAAACTTTATTGAAACCATTGAAGAGCGGCAAGGGTTGAAAGTGTGTTGCCCTGAGGAAATCGCATACTGCAAAGGCTACATTGATAAAGAAAAAGTGCTGCAAATTGCAGATAGTTTAAGTAAAAATGGGTATGGTGCTTACCTACGCCAATTGGTAACAAGACGGACGAATTTTTTATGAATGTTGTTGAAACGGCAATACCCGGTGTGATGATCGTAGAGCCTCGTGTGTTTGGTGATGATCGTGGTTTCTTCATGGAAACCTGGCAGGCAGGTCGGTATTTAGAGGCGGGAATTCCAGCTGATTTTGTACAAGATAACCTGTCAAAATCAACTAAAGGGGTGTTACGAGGGCTGCATTTTCAAAACCCAAACCCTCAAGGCAAGCTTGTTTCAGTGATGGTGGGTTCGGTCTTTGATGTGGCGGTAGATATTCGCCAAGGCTCGCCAACCTTCGGGCAATGGGCGGGTGTGACGTTAACGGAAGACAATAAAAAGCAATTTTATGTGCCAGAAGGTTTTGCACACGGGTTTTGTGTCTTGAGTGATACTGCGATTTTTAGCTATAAATGCACCGACTATTACCATCATGAGTCCGAGTTTAGTATGGCGTGGGATGATCCTGATGTTGGGATCGAGTGGCCAATCACCGACGTTCAGCTTTCAGAGAAAGACAGTGCAGCAAAATGCTTAAAAGATTTGTCTGCTGACTGCTTGCCGGTTTACAAATGAAAAAAATCTTAATTTTTGGTGCCAATGGTCAAGTGGGTTGGGAGTTAGGTCGATGTTTGGCAAGCTTAGGTGAGGTTAAATCCCTTTCATCTCAACAGGTCAATTTAACTCAGCCTGATGATATTGTGTCAGCCATTCATGATTTTCAACCCACCGTGATAGTGAATGCAGCAGCGTATACTGCAGTTGATAAAGCTGAGTCAGAACCTGAGGTAGCAAAAGCGATTAACGCTACGGCTCCCGGAGTGATGGCAAAAGCGGCGAATGAACTCAATGCACTGTTAATCCATTACTCTACAGATTATGTGTATCAAGGACATAGTGACGTGCCATATACTGAAGCTGATGTAGTGGCACCTAACAATGTGTACGGTCAAACCAAACTGGCGGGTGATCAAGCCATTGAGGCCATTGCCAAGCGTTATTGGATATTTCGAACAAGCTGGGTGTATACGGACAGAGGCGGTAACTTTTTACTAACCATGCAGCGGTTAATGAAGGAGCGTGATGCTCTGAGCATTGTTGGAGACCAAATTGGTAGCCCGACTTGGTCAAGAGTGATTGCTGATGTGACAGCACAAGCCTTATCTCAGGCGCATTGCTTGCCCGAGACTAATGGTGTGTATCATTTAAGTTGTGAAGGGCAGGCGAGTTGGTTTGAGTTTGCAGCTGCCATTCGAGACTTGTCCGGTCTTGAGTGCGACCTTTCATCTATAAAAACAGTCGATTACCCAACGCCGGCATCACGTCCTTTGTATTCCGTTATGTCGGGTGACAAGTTGGCGGATACTTTTGGTTTGCGTTGTCCGGATTGGTTGCAAGCGTTGAAGTTGTGTCTTGGTTAAATGTGGGGCATGCTTTTCGTTGCTGTCACAAGAGGGGTATGATTTTTTTCAGCGGCTGGTTTTCACGATTGAATCATTTTATATCTATATCGTTCCCGTCCTCTTAGATTCATCCGCTGAAAAAAAATATCCCCCTTCTGTCTACTAATCTGTGTAGTGGTTTGGCCTTATACGCTTGAAGCTAAAAAAACAGAGTAACACCTGCGCTAGACCAGTCGTTTTAGAGCGCGCCCGCAGAAGGTCATAAAGTAGAGTGTGATTAATTTTTTTTGGGCTTAGCCGTTGTTCGGAAGGGCTGAAAAAAAGACAAACAGTAGGATTCATTTAAACAGGCAAAGCCCAAAACAAATGTTAGTCGCAGTCTGCTTCGCAATAGGCAAAAATTTTTAACTTCTCAAAAGCTCATCTAAACAATGCTTTTCTATGACAAAAGAAACCCAGCAAAAAAGCAGAAATAGCTAAGATGGTTATATTCTGCAATTGCAGGTAAAATGCGCGGCTAAATATTCCGTTACAAACAAGTTGAGGTTTGCCCCATGCATCAGACATTGTATATACAAACATTTGGTTGCCAAATGAACGTATACGACTCAGACAAAATGGCAGACTTACTGGCAGAAACCCATCAATTGACTCGTGTTGATAAACCCGAAGATGCGGATGTTTTATTGCTAAATACTTGTTCTGTAAGGGAAAGGGCGCAAGAGAAAGTCTTTTCATTCTTAGGGCGCTGGCGTGATATCAAAGCGAAGAAACCACACGTTGTAATTGGTGTTGGTGGGTGTGTTGCAAGCCAAGAAGGGGATTTGATTCGAAAAAGAGCACCCTATGTCGATATGGTATTTGGCCCCCAAACTTTGCACCGCTTGCCAGAGATGCTCGATACCATTGCTGAAAAGCATAAACCTGTGATTGATGTCTCCTTCCCTGAAATTGAAAAATTTGATCGTCTCCCAGAACCTAAAGCGTCTGGTGTCACTGCATTTGTTTCCATCATGGAAGGTTGCAGCAAATATTGTACATTCTGTGTGGTGCCCTACACCCGCGGGGAAGAAGTGAGCCGTCCATTTGATGATGTGCTTGCAGAAATTGCAAAGCTAGCTGAGCAAGGTGTGAAAGAAATCATTTTGTTGGGGCAAAATGTGAATGCTTACCGAGGACCAATGCATGATGGTGACACTGCAGATCTAGCACTACTCATTCATTACGTCGCGGCAATTGAAACTGTCGAGCGAATCCGGTTTTTAACGTCGCACCCCGTCGAATTTTCAGACTCACTCATTGATGCTTTTGCAGAAGAACCAAAATTGGTCAGTTTTGTGCATTTACCCATTCAATCTGGTTGTGACCGTATTTTAACCATGATGAAACGAGGGCATACAGCGCTTGAGTATAAACAAAAAATACGCAGACTGATGAAAGCGAGGCCAGACCTGACCTTATCCTCCGATTTCATTATCGGCTTCCCGGGGGAGACGGATGAAGACTTCCAGCAAACACTCGACTTAATTGATGAAATAGGTTTTGACCACTCCTATAGCTTTATTTATAGCCCAAGACCTGGAACACCCGCCTCAGATATGCCAGATGATGTGAGCGTAGAGGTTAAGAAAGCACGATTAAAAGTGTTACAAGAAAAAATTCAGAACAATGCACAAGTCATCAGCCGGAAAATGGTGGGAACAACTCAACGCGTCTTAATTGAAGGCCCTTCAAAGAAAGACCCGAATAGGCTTTCGGGTCGAACTGAAAATAACCGCGTGGTCAATTTAGAGGGCGACATGAATTTAGTACACCAGTTTGTGAACGTTGTGGTGACTGAGGCATTGCCAAATTCATTAAGGGCTGAGCTAGTGCAAGAGTAACCACAGAGGGGAAAATTTCCCTTTTTTGTGATCTGTGTTCCACTAAATTAACCCATTTAAAAACAATTTCGGATAAACTGTGTTTAACATGCAATGAAAAGGATTTATCGTGGGTGTGAAGACTGAAAGTACCAACGAAGGTGTTTTTGAATTAGAGCCTCAGGACAATTTAAGATTAGCCAACTTGTGTGGCCAGTTTGACGAACATTTACGGATGATCGAGCAGAGAGTCGGGGTGGAGATACGTAATCGAGGCGCATCATTTGAAATATCAGGAGATAAAGCCCTCCAAAACAAGACAAAAGCATTGCTGCTTAATATATACGAGCACACCAAGCAAGAGGTCATTACGCCAGCGCAAGTACACTTATTTCTGCAAGAAATAGGAGCTGATGACAACTCTGGTATCGACATTGGTGAAGAGGTGATTATTACCACTCGGCGTAATCGTATACGAGGTCGGGGGATCAACCAGAAGCAGTACCTTAAAAGTATTCTCAAAAATGACATTAATTTTGGTATAGGGCCTGCAGGTACCGGTAAAACATATTTGGCTGTTGCGTGCGCGATAGATGCGCTTGAAAAAAACCAAGTGCGCCGATTAGTGCTCACACGCCCTGCCGTTGAGGCGGGGGAAAAGTTGGGCTTTTTGCCCGGTGATCTCGCTCAAAAAATTGACCCCTATTTGCGGCCTCTTTATGACGCTTTATATGAAATGTTGGGGTTTGATCAGGTAATGGCATTGATGGAGCGCAATGTGATCGAAGTGGCACCATTAGCCTACATGCGAGGGCGGACCTTAAATGAAGCCTTTGTGATACTGGATGAAGCGCAAAATACCAGTGTTGAGCAGATGAAAATGTTTCTAACCCGAATTGGCTTTGGATCTAAAGCGGTTGTGACCGGAGATGTCACCCAAATTGATTTGCCTAAATCAATTCCATCAGGTTTGAAACAAGTTCAAACGGTATTGGATAATGTTGAAGGCATTGGCTTTACGCATTTTAAAACACGCGATGTGATTCGTCATCCTCTAGTACAAAAAATAGTACGGGCTTATGAAGACCATGAAGATCAAAACCAGTAATGGTTATTGAAGTTGATGTACAAGTCGTGACTAAAGAAGTTGCCCCCAGTGAGTCTCAATTTACCGAGTGGGTCACTTTGGCCTTACAAGGACAAAAAAATGCGGAGATGAGTATTCGGCTTGTTGATGCAGAGGAAATCCGCGAGCTTAACCAGACCTATCGGCATAAAGATAAAGCAACGAACGTGCTTTCCTTTCCATTTGAGGTGCCAGAGGGAGTCCCTGACTGTTATTTACTCGGGGATTTGGTCATTTGCCCAAGTGTGGTTGAGCAAGAAGCTCTGGCGCAAAATAAACCACTAACATCCCATTGGGCACATATGGTTGTACATGGTACCTTACATTTATTAGGATACGATCATGTTACTGATGAACAAGCCAATATTATGGAGCCTCTAGAGATTATGTTGTTGGCCAAGCTGGGTTATGCCAACCCATACCAGGAGATTTAAGCATGAGTTCAGAACCAGACCCGTCGATATCCTGGGTTCAGCGAATGAGTCAAATGTTTTTTGCTGAACCGAAAGATAAAACTGAGCTTTTAGGCGTACTTCGTAACGCCCAAGAGCGCAGCTTATTAAATTCACATGCATTGGCGATGGTGGAAGGTGTTTTACAAGTTTCTGCCATGCAAGTGAGGGATATCATGATCCCTAGATCACAAATGGTGATGGTGACACGAGATGGGCCTGCTGAATCAATATTCAAAGATGTTATTGAGTCGACGCACTCTAGGTTCCCTGTCTACATTGATGACCGAGCGGAAGTTGTTGGTATCTTAATTGCCAAAGACTTGCTGGGGTATTGTATTGATACCGAAAAAGAATCGTTTAAAATCCGAGACGTCATGCGTCCGGCCATTTTTGTTCCAGAAAGTAAATCTCTAGATGCCTTATTAAAAACCTTTCAAAGTAGCCATAACCACATGGCCATCGTTGTGGATGAGTATGGTGCGGCTTCTGGCTTAGTGACGATTGAAGATGTGCTAGAGCAAATTGTAGGTGAGATTGAAGACGAGCATGATTTAGAAGACGATGGTTACATTTTGGATCATGGTGACAATGAATACACCATTAAATCTCTTACCCCGATTGATGAGTTCAATGAGTACTTTAAACAAGCCGTCGACTCAAAAGGGTTTGATACCATTGGCGGAGTTGTGATGAATGAATTTGGTCATGTGCCAGAGCGTGGTGAAAAAATTCATATTGGCCCTTATCAGTTTGAAGTGTTGAGAGCAGATTTACGGCGAACGTATTTGTTTAAACTGTTTATTATTCAAGAATGATTCCTCAAAAAAAACGATATTGGTTGCTAGATGTTCTAGCATTATTAGCGGGTGCCTTGTATCCATTGGCTTTTGCCCCCTTTGATTTATACCCATTGGTCATTATTTCAATGGCCACACTCTTCTCATTGTGGTTTTACGTTCCTGAGCGATCCCTATGGCAGGGCTGGTTATTTGGCTTTGGCTTGTTTGGTGTGGGCACCTCTTGGGTTTATGTTAGCATTCATGACTTCTCAGGTGTGTGGGCGTGGCTGGCGGTTCTGATTACCATGGCATTTGCAGCGGTATTGGCTGTTTATTTCTTGGTGCTTGGGTGGCTTGCTCGTCAATTGATGGCGCCTAAATCGGTTGCGATGTTACTTGTGTTTCCTGCGTTGTGGGTGCTGGTTGAATGGCTGAGAGGTTGGTTATTCACCGGTTTCCCCTGGCTTGTCGCCGGTTACAGCCAAATAGACACGGTTATATCAGGCTATGCGGCTTATTTTGGTGTTTATGGTGTCAGTTATGTTCTGGCTTTAATGGCAGGTTCCCTTGCATTGCTGGTGAAATCTCAAAGGCTGTTGGCCAGTGGTCTTTTAGCTGGCTTGCTAATGATTGGCTTTCTGGGGCAATATTTTGCTCTATCTCAAACAGAAGAAACAGGAGATAGTCTTAGGGTGAGCATGATCCAAGGTAATATCACTCAAGACCGGAAATGGTTAAGTGAAGAGTTACGACCAACTCTACAGATGTATCACCGGTTAACTGAACAGCATTGGGATAGTGACTTAATTCTATGGCCTGAAACCGCAATGCCCATTTTATATCAGTCCGTTAAAGAGCCTTATATTCTGCCTTTGGCCAAAAAAGCCAAAGCACACCATACAACGATCATTGCTGGTGTGCCGATAGGGGAAGGTGAGCACTATTACAATAGTATGGTTGCATTTGGTGACCATCCTTTGCAGTTTTATCATAAAGTGCATTTAGTGCCCTTTGGTGAGTTTATGCCTTTCGAATCTATTTTGGGTAATTTGCTTAAAGCGCTAAAAATTCCGATGGCGCATTTTGCAGGTGGTGGTGATCAGCAGCCTTTATTTCATATCAAGAATATACCCATTGCAATGAGTATTTGTTATGAAGATGCTTTTGGTGAAGAGATTATTTCGGCTTTACCTGAAGCTCAGTTGTTGGTTAATGTCAGTAATGATGCCTGGTTTGGAGAGTCGTTAGCAGCACCTCAGCATCTACAAATGGCACAAATGAGAGCGTTAGAATCAGGGCGTACATTGCTGAGGAATACAAATACGGGTATTTCCGCAGTTATAAACCCAGATGGCAGTATCCAGCAGCAGTTAGCCTCCTTTAAGCGAGATGTTTTAACGGCCACTGTAAAGGCTCGCGCAGGGCTAACCGGATATGCTTTGTGGGGGAATGCCCCGGTAATAATACTGGTGCTTATTATATTGGCCTTTGGGGGGCGGTTGGCGAGAGAGCGGTCATAATGTGTTGCTGATAGAGGGGCTTTCTTTCCGGTAAACCAAATTTAAAGCATTGTCTTGAAATAAAAATCCATCAACTCATTGCCAAACATCATGCTGATCCAGCCTGCTGCTGCGAGATAAGGGCCAAATGGGATAGGGATATTTTTATCTCGGCCCAAGGTAAGTATTAAAGTAATACCCACAGCTGCCCCTACAAAAGAGGAAAGAACGATGATGAGCAATATATACTGGTAGCCAAACCAAGCGCCAAAAACAGCGAGTAGTTTAAAGTCACCATACCCCATCCCTTCCTTGCCTGTGACTAACTTGAATACTTGATATACGCTCCAAAGGCTCATGTAGCCGACCATCGCACCAATAACGCTAGATTGTAGGTCTGTAAAAATACCAAATACCCCTAACAACAAACCTATCCATAAAAAAGGTAGGGTGATGTCGTCGGGTAGTAACATGGTGTCAAAATCAATCATGGTCAAGCTGATTAAAGCCCAGGTGAGCAGTATGCCAAACAACGCAACCCAAGATACACCAAACTTCCAAGCCACTAACAAAGAGAGTAAAGCGGTTGTAAATTCTATGATGGGGTAGCGTAAGCTAATGGGCGTTTTACAGCCAGAGCACTTACCTTTGAGTAAGAAAAAATAGCTAACCAAAGGGATATTTTCTAATGCGGTAATTTTATGTCCGCAGCTAGGGCAGGTTGAGCGTGGTACATTAAGGTTAAATGGCTTTTCAGGTTTGTCAGGAGGTGTGCACTGGCAACCTTTATCTTCAGACAATAATTCAATGCATTGTTTTTTCCAATCTCGCTCCATCATCACTGGGAGGCGATAAATCACCACATTAAGAAAGCTGCCGACAAGCAAGCTGAAAAGCGTGACAAAAACTAAATAGCTGGTAGGGAACTGCTGGAAATATTCAATGATAACCATTTGGCGAATGACTCATGAAGGTGGGTGTTAAAGTGATATTTAGGAGGTGAATATCGTTAAAAACAGATTAAAGGCTCATGGGCTAAATGAGCCTTTAATCTGGGGCGTTCTTAAACAACGCCGCCCAATTTGAAGATCGGTAAGTACATCGCGATAACCAGTCCACCAATTAAGACACCAAGCACGGCCATAATTAAAGGCTCTAGTAAGCTACTCATAGAGTCTACCGCGTTATCCACTTCTTCTTCATAAAAGTCAGCCACTTTACCGAGCATCTGGTCCAGAGAACCGGACTCCTCACCAATGGCCACCATCTGTACAACCATATTAGGGAATAAATCGGCTTGTTGCATGGCCAATTGTAGCTGTTGGCCTGTGGCTACTTTTTCTCGCATAACCACAACAGC
>Ga0233435_1003760_pt1 | contig 11284 bp, 14 predicted proteins | sample SI_122_August201_3_FD_182735 | JGI IMG/M metagenome (GOLD analysis project Ga0233435, IMG submission 182735) | Seawater microbial communities from Saanich Inlet, British Columbia, Canada - SI_122_August2016_135_MG | ecosystem: Environmental > Aquatic > Marine > Inlet | place: Canada: British... | reverse complement strand
GAAGATTACTTCGATGTCTGTGTTGTGTTAATTAAAAGATAGTTAACGGCCACCCCATAGGGGGGGGTGGTTAACACGCTTATTTTTTCAGTAAAAGTATATTACCCTCGTATCAAGATTGATTTTTTTTAAAAAGTTTCCTGTTCAACGATTAGAAGATGAACCATGTTTGTTATAATATTTTTTTAGATTAATCTAAGTAAAATCCATGAGCAATACACTTTCGTATTACCTGCAAAAACTAAAGAGACTGTTCTCGAAGCATCATATAAGCTTAAAGTACACTAGCTTCTTTTACAACGTTATTGCCAACAGAAGAATAGTAGTCTTCGATACAGAGACAACAGGCTTAGATACATCAAATGATGACATTATTCAAATTGCAGCAGTAGAGATAATTAAAGGTAAGCCAGGTAAAAGCTTTGAGTGTTACTTTGCAACTGATAAAGACCTAAGCCCAACCCAAACAATACATAATATTTCTAATGAGCATTTAGAGCAGAAGGCTACCAATAAAAAAGAAGGCCTGAGTGCGTTTCTAGAATTTATAGCTAATGACGCTTTGTTGGCGCACAACATTAGATATGACTATTCAATTCTGAATAGTAATTTACTTAGAGTGGGTTTAGATACAGTTGACCAAGAGGCTAATCCATTATTCTGCACACTAACACTAACAAGGCAGTTGTGTAAGCTCCCATCGTACAAGCTTGGTAATATTCTTGCTAGTTTAGGTCTAGAGGGTGATAACTCTCATGATGCTATGGATGATACAAAAGCAACCGTTAATTTGGCTCTTTATCTTAAAGACAGAATCGAATAAATCTGAGTTATAATCACAATATGAATACAGTCTTGTTAGATCAAAAAATCCACGGGTCTGAGTATCCAAACGGCAGTTGGAAGTCGCAGAATTTTTGTAATAAAGGCATCAAAGCTGGCTATCAAATTACTTGGTATGAAAATGGTCAGATGAAGTCTGCTGGTGATTTCAATAAAGGCAATCCTGTTGGGTTGCATACCTTGTGGTTTGAAAACGGCAACAAGCGTGCTGAGATAAACCATAAAGACGGCAAGCGTGATGGTGAATTCACTTTTTGGCATAGCAATACTCAAGTAAAGTTTCAAGGTAGTTACTTGTCTGGAGAAGTGGTAGGTGTATGGACTAAATACTACTCAAGTGGACAGAAATACAAGGAAACTGACACCATAAAAGGTGAGCGCTTATATTGGCATGAGAATGGCCAGATGAAGTCTAGATTGTATCGTATCTTCTACGGTGATTATAGTGAAAACAGCAACTACAAACCTATTAGAAATTGGAACACTGAAGGTAAGTTAATTGATAGTGAGAGTATTAATCTAATAGAGCTAAAAAGATACAAGAACAATATTATTGAAAGAGAGGCGTATATAGCAACTGAGTGTTATGCATACTTTGATAAGAATGGAATTAAGGTGCACGATGCAGATTGTCGCTGGGAGTGGGATAGTGATATCCACTGCGAAGGTTGCAACGATGAATGTGAAGAAAAAGACTACTTAGTAACCATAAATAGATTTTTTGACTCAAAAGGTAATGTAGATGCCTCCATTAAGTTTTATCTAGATGGTGAGATTGATGGAAAACCTTATGCTTGGTGTTTTTATAATTCTGAAGATAGTCTGGTTTACAAATACATTATTAATCCAGAAACACACAACGATATAAACCTGTACTACGAGCTTCTAAAGATTAATAATGAGGAGTTAAGTAGCTTGTTACTTAAGCACAAAAAGCATAAAGCAGTTTTTGATAATTCTAGTTACAAATTTGCAACCCAAATCTAATGAACAAAAGGTATTTAGACTCTTCTGGCTCTAGATACGGGTATGACCTTTCAAACCAATTTGATCGAAGTATATATTCGACTGATATTGGGGTGCAAATTAATGACAGATTTAGTAGTGATAGATTTTTAGATCAAGGCTTTGGACAATTTGGTGATGGCTCAGATTAACTGTGCGTTAACTAGTTGCACATGAACTGAAAATTTATACTGCTAGCGTACTAATATTGGATATTCTGAAAGGTTTTAGGGTTTAGTCTAGCGCAGTTAATTTAGCTGATGAAAGTGTTGTTAGAGTTAAGTTTTTAGTTATTATTCAGATAGTTATATAGGTGTGTAATATCATTTAATGTGGTTTAATATACACCCCACTATTTGCGCTTTAGTCTTAAGACTATCCACACCTAGCAGGAAACCTGTAAATTCATGATGTTTAGGTGATTATTAAAGTTTCCCACAGGGAGTAATACCACCATAAATCTGTATGTAGTTCTGGTGCGTTATAAAATCCCATATTTATTTACCTATTTTTATATAAATCCAATAGTTTTTTACCAGTAAAACTACCCACTGTAATTTCAACAATTGATAAAAGCCCAAACCCTATACTGAATGTAAATGAATAAATGACGAACACTATTGCTATAGTGGGTATAGTAATTTCAAGAAAAGTAAGCTTCGCATCTATTAACATTCTTTCTGCCGATTTATCATTGCCAAATCCTGCGATAAGTCCCAGGGTAAATCCGATTATGGCTAGCCCTATCATTTTTCTTTAAAAAAGTAGTAGATTAGAATAAATGGTGTAAGCGCTATCATTACTGCTAGCCATATAAATGGCCATGGCCACCATAGCGCCTGAATAGCTGCTGAAAATGGATTTCCCCTTGCACAGGAAAAAGGTTTAATAAACCCCATATCGTCTAGGTACTTTAGATATCGCCCTTCTATGCCATAGCGACTGTAAAAGAAGTTAATACCAGGTGGCCGGCGTTCACAGCTAAAAAGTATTAAAAAAGTAATAGCATAGCCAACCCAATACATAAATCCCCTTGAAATTACAATAATGGTGATACTTGATCCAGCCCCTTAGGTGCTTTTTTTGAATTTTTAGCCTGATAAGGAGATATATAAATAGTAGCAATATCATCTCCATTTTCATGAGTAATTAAATACTCATCGATAGGCTTTTCAATATTTTCAACCTGCACCGGCCCTATTCTTTCATTGTTTACTCTTGTGCCATCAGGAGCTCTAAGCCCTCCTAAATACAGAACACTGCCTTGAACTGTATTAACTGGAATAGGGTTAGTTGCCTCTAAGCCAAATTCCCCAATACCATTCGGCATTTCATCTGTAGTACAGCCGCCTGCATTCATTGCAGACATTGCATCATACAAATCTTTTTGCTCTTTCATTCCAGGAATTTCCATCATTTCATCCCAAACTGATTTCGGCTCTTTCTTCTTAAAAAAATCAAATATTCCCATTACACTATTCAATTAAACTTATAAATTATGATATGTTCTGCCCTTAACCAAAATACACTTAATGCCGCACATCTCATACGCATCTTTCATGTTTTTCAAACTATTACTATACTGACCGAAAGTTTCAGCTATCAACATATCCCTAACTAATCCATTAATTATTTCCATAAGGGCTTTATACTCGCCTTTCTCTATTGCCATTTTTGAAAATTCCACAACAACTTCATCGTGAATTTCAATTATTCTATCATCCGATATTTTTTCAATACCTTCGATTTCTGACACGCCAAGCATATTAGTCATTTCACGAAAAGTTCTAGCCACTGAATTCATTGCAGACATTGCATCATCCAAAACTGATTTCGACTCGTTCTTTTTTAAAAAATCAAATATCCCCATAATTAACACTCCTGTAAATTTTCAACCAACTTCTTTGCCATTCTTCCAAAGAGCCTTTCCCATTAATTGACCATCTGGCTGCCACCAAGTTTCTTGACCATCTCGCTTTCCATTTTTATATTCCCTTTGTTCACGTTTTTGACCATTTTCGTACCAAAAAGTCCAAGTTCCAATTAATAAGCCGTCTTTATATGTACCCTGACGCTCCATCTGACCGTTCATATGCCACCTGAAATCCTCCCCAACCTTGTTTGGCCAATCCTTAAATGTAAACTCCGTCTCCTTTTGACCATTTTCGTAATATCCGATACATTTACCATCTGGATTGCCATCTTTATAATTTCCTTCCCATTTTTTTTGGCCATTTTCATAATATTCAATCTGAATATCATCTTTCTTGTTCCGCTCACTATTAAAAAATCCCATTATTATGCCTAAACATAGTTAATATTGACATATTCTATCATGTAAGGTTATTGCATATTTAGGTGATCATAAAACTAATTCGATGAGCAATGGTTATCAAGTGCGATATTAAACTTCTAAGAGGCTTGATGTATTTTTATATGTCATGACTGCAAGTGTAGACTGATTAATCACTGTCAAATTTGGACATGAAGCTGGCCGCACAATCATAGACTCCAGTCTTAAGTTAAGTTAAGTCGTTTACGACGTTAAACCGTTCGCTAGTCTTAAGCATGAGCTAAACATATCTAGCTACTAAAAATATGGTTAATCTTAAGCCTGTCCTAGGTTTGAAAACCAGTTGAACCACTTAAAAGTAGCAAGCAAGTCTTAAGGCTGTCTTAAGTTAATAGAAAACATGGAATTATGGTATTTTTTGAAATTATTTAATAGATATATTTGAGCTTATGTAATCATTAGAATGACAATCGATCACTTTGGTAGTGGATTTATTGTTTATGATTCTTGGAAAGTTTAAACAGATAGCTGAATAAGTATTAATTAGTGGCATGGCACTTATTTTTTAGATATTTAGACGGTAAATGGATACCAGTGATCAATAATGACTGTTGAGTTAACTCAGTAGCTTTTAATATAATTTTTGAGCTATTGGCTTTGACTTCATGTTAGATCGTTAAAAAATGGTATTGAGTTAATCGAGAGAGTGTCATTTAGCATTGATAACAGTTATTGTTTTAAACATAAGAAGTTGATTAACAGTGTATTTTGATACTCAAGTTAATTTATAATTCGCTTATGAGTAAATTGATGAACCAACCTTTTAACGGGCAGTTAGGTGACCAACTGATAAAGCTGCTCGATTCACCGAACTATCACACTTTAAATATCGTTGTCGCCTTTGCAAAGAGCAGTGGCGTCCTTAGAATTAAGAATTCACTTGAAAAGTTCAGGAAACGAGGCGGAAAAGTAAATGCTTATGTAGGTGTTGATCTTGAAGTGACTTCATACGAGGCTCTTACCGCTTTACTACTATGTACGAACTCATTAAATGTAGTGCATTCAGAAAGAGGCCAGACATTCCATACAAAGATTTATCAATTTTTAGGGAAGGAAAAAGGGGTTATAGTCGTTGGCTCACATAATTTGACTGCCGGTGGCCTATGGACAAACTTCGAGAGTTCGGCACACATTTCGTTGGATATGTCGAATTCTGAAGATATTGAAATGCTGAGAGTTCAGGAGGATTACTTTAAGAGTTTGACTTCACTTAAAGACTCATTCATGCCTATAACTACAAGCGACGATGTAGATAAACTCCTTAAAAATGGATATATAGTTAAGGAGGTTAGACAGCAAGTGCGTTTAGCGAAAGCTACTGCAAAAAATGAAAGTCAAGTGCGTCTATTCGGTAATGGTGTTCCCGCAGCGTTGCCGCCTCGTGGTGGCATGCCAACGAAAGAAGCAGAGGGAACTCCCTCCGAAGTCTCGACGGGGAAAATATCTGAGTTAAAAAATGACGAGGGTGACACTATTTGGTTTGAAACCAGAAGATTAACTGGCGGATCACGGAATATCCTAGATTTGTCTATGAAATCCCTAGTTGAACGTGGCGAACCGACAGGGACCTCTTTTGATCTTGGCGATCCTGGTTTCATGCGTGGTGGGGTTGAGTTTTTTGGTATAAACCCTACTGATACAGGCAACCGTAAAGACATCACTCTTAACTTCGAAGGGGTAGATTATACTCAGAACACCATACTTTTTCCTACAGGCGATAGTGCAAACGGAACGTGGCGACTCCAAATTAAGGGAGTTAGTTCTTCTAACGAGAAGATCACTGGTGCGTTTAGATCCAAAGGTGAGGAGCATTACTTGGTAAATAAAGTAGTCACCTTTACTAAGGTTGAAGATGACTACTACTCCATATCTGTATATCCAGAGTCTGAGCTTGAAAATTTCGCGGAGGCTTCAAGTATTTTGGGTCGGAATGGCTCCACGAAAAATGCAAAGCAATTAGGGTTGCTTTAGAAGCGAGTGAGCCACTCGTGATGTTTTCCTTTTCTAACCCCACTAATACCACCTTTTGCTCCCCCAAATGTGAGTATCAAAGAGTTGTCGTTCAACGGAACGCCTTCTGAAATAAACAAAGGGTTTTGGTTGATTTCACGAAATTGGTTTATGAAATATTCAAGATCAAAACTGAATCCATACTTCGTTGTGTTTTTATAGGGAGGATCAATATACACCACTGCATCACTAGGTATAGAGGCGTTTAGGATTGTCTTTATATCCATGTTGATGGCGTTTACCCCTTTCATACCATTTACAAGGACATCTATTCGTCGACGTAGTTCAGTTGGGCCTGGCTGCATTGGGTTAGCTGGGCTACGGCGCACGCTAGTGGCCGTGGGTTCCCAGTAGTTACGGAAACAAGCGTTAGCCCAGGATTTTCCGTTGCGCCAAATTTGTTTTCCTCCAAAGGAATTAGCCTGCAGCAGAAGGTAAAGCTCTATCTCTTCTTCTTTCACTGGAAGTGCTGATAAGGTTAACATATGAGCCTTGTAGTCTCGTTTATCGCTTGGTAATTCAGACAAAAATCGATCAAAAACGTCCATATTGAATGTGCCTGAGCCAATAGCTGACCAAAAAGCTCCCCAAGTGCTGATGTCAAGCATCCAAATACGTGATGGGTCGACACCTCTGTTAACGAGTTCAATAGACACTGCGCCAGAGCCGCAGCATAGATCATAGAATCGAGAATCAGGGCTGGGAGCAGCTTCGAGTAGGTGGTCGACGACCTGAGCAGCTATGCGCTGCTTACCGCCTTGATACGAACAGGGTACGCGCATCAGACTGCTCATAAAGATTTCCTGCGGATTAAGATTCGAGCATATGCTCGTCGTCCGTTAATCATACCGACCCCGCCTTTGTCTTTAGGGTGTTTTCGATAATTAACTTCTGAAAGGATCTTGGAAGGTACGTTGGTGCGTGCGTTACCGTTTGCAAGCATAATAATCTCAAACTGATCTGGACTGTACTTGTCGAGAAACGTAATAGGCACACCCATTACACCTTCGTAGTCCATGGGAATATTTTGGGTTCGTCCAACCTCGATAGCATCGTAGTTTTCGTAAAACGGATATTCATCTTTGTTGTAAAGGCAATTCAACTCTATGGAGGTTTGTGATCTACTAGTCTTCAGGTTAGTAAACCAGCGTACGCCTTTGACCCGAATGAATCGTCGTCCATTATTATCTATACCGCAAACTGTGGCGTTTAGTGGGTAGGTATCAGGAACAAAAAATTTTCGATCTCCTGAGCGGATGGATTCCCCATACCAAACCTTATTGTCACGAAAGAGGGGAAATATCTCCTTGGTTGTTGTGGCGTTCATGTTTCCAAGGATAATAAAATCCTTTTTCTGACTTTCCAGCAGGTTGATGTACTCTCTGAAGAGACTAAAAGGAGGATTGGTGACCACTATGTCAGCTTCTTTTAGTAAAGCTTTGCATTCGTCTGTACGGAAGTCTCCATCACCAGCGAGATGTACAAGATAGTTTCCTGGCATAGAAAACAAAGATTCTAAATCCAGTGAGCCATCAGGTCTCACAATAGTCTCATCAGGTACTTTAGTCAATACCGCTTTATAGGCTCCAGCTCCACCTTCTAGTGGATATTCTTTCCCTGCTAAAGAGGACTCGGCATAGCAGGTGGATGTTAGGCTCTTTAACTCTAAATCATTGAAATTAACTGCAAAAAAATGGAAAAAAGCCGATTCAAAAGGGTCGTCACAGTTACAAAGTATAGACTTGCCTTTTAGTAGTTTTTGGTGATTCAGCATTTCCTTTTCCACGTCTTCGTACTGAGTATAGAACTCATCCTTCTTGACTATGAACGCATGATTAAGCTTTGCATTTCCGGAGTTTGGGCGTGTTTTGGGGTGATCGGTCTTCATATCAAATGGCATGGTACCCTCGCGAACCACCGCTTTAAGAAAGGTATTGATTGCCGCGGACATACTTATACCAATGTCGTCGAACACCTCGCCAGCCCGTTTTTTGACATCTGGGTCGATACGTATTGTAGTGGTGGGTTTGGTAGGCATATTTGGAACTCCTGTTGTGTGCTACATTGTAGCACACGTTAAAGGGGGTAGTTTCGACATTTCTTCTTCCGAGTCAAAAGGCGCGCAGATACAGCTAACTAATCCTGAATTTAAAGATTAGTACTTTAAAAATTATATTGGAGTAGAAAAATTAAAAAAGAATATGAAAAAACTAATAACAGCTCTATCCATATTGATTTTTCTAGGTTTTCTTATTGGTGGTTACTTTTTTGGTCAACACATTGCTTCAGTACTTGACTATGGCGAGGGTGAGAGCCTAGTATGAATTTGAATTTTACTACTGTTTAATAGTTGTTTGTCTAAACGACAGAGGGTAATTACTGGCTGGTAATCTTGTTGACTACTTATCTGTTAAAGAAGTCTTGTTCATTCTCTACCGAACCATCTTAGAGGTAGGACATCTTTAAACTTTGGTGTATCGTAGTTGCTCTAGTTAGATTAGTAATATCTGGACAGTAACTGGCAAGTTTGCATACGTAAAACGACCTAAAAGCCGGATTTAGCTTTTAGGTCGAGAGATTTTTCGTTAATCGTGTAGCTTGTGTAGGGTAAACACCATTTTCAGGTTAGTTTATTTTTTAATTTCAAAAAAACTGATTTCTAAAATAAAACCCAAAATGGCTACACAAGCTACACAAGCTACATCAACCTCTCACTGGAAGTTTTATACCGATAAATACAATCCCTGCACTGGTACGCTTTTTAGTGTATCTGCGCTCAACCATCTTTTGAGAGAATGTACGATGACTCATACCTGTTTCTCCGTTAGAAGTCGCCCAATTTCTGAAAGACTCATATAGCTCGCTGGATTTTGCACTAAAAGACTGGTCTTTATCACAGCAAACGTATGTCCAGCTATCGATTCTATCATTGTCAGTTTTGTACTCATTAGTGGCATTAGCTATCTTTGTTGGAGGGTTAACCTTAAGGCTTTGATTTTGCCAATTAAGACAACCTTTAATGGCCCAATTAAGAATGCCTGGTAGCTCATTTGTCAGCTTATCTTCCAGCTGGTCATCACGAGTTTTTGCATCGAAAGTCACTTCAAATGGTACCAAGATAACTCTACGCCAGATGCCATGGTCTTCGCCTAAAATAGGCTTGTAGTTGCCCGAAATCCAGAGTTTAAAATTTGGTTTAAATTCAAAGAACTCTTTATGTAAATACCTAGCTGTAACAATGTCTCCACCCGTCATGTGTTTGATTTCAGCATCACTTATATGACTGTCTTCTTCTGTTTCTGTGGTTGAGACAAATCTAGCGCCTTTTAAGCGTGCAATATCGTTAGGAATACTGCCTTTAGCCTTTTTCATGATAGTTGCAACAGGGGTTTGTGCAGCGTAATCATTCAGTAGTTTTTGAATGATGTTGATAAATACACTTTTACCATTTTCACCGAACCCATGAAGAAAGAACAAGAGGTGTTCGCGAGTATCACCAGTTAAAGAATAGCCAACGGATCTTTGCAGATATTCGACTACATCTTTATCATCGGCCATCATCTGGCTAAGTGCATTTTCCCAGACTGGGCACTGTGCATCTTCATCAAACTCTACATTTGCACGTTTCGTAATCATCTGAGACTTGGTGCTAGGCAATAGCTTGCCAGTTCTTAAATCAACAACACCATTTTTTACACCTAGTAGGTATTTGTCATCATCAAGATTTGATTGCGATATTGTTATACCGGGTTCAGTGGTTGCTACATCGACCATTGATGTGAGGCGCTTGATGCTTTCTGAGGCAAGTGCATGAGTAAATAATTTCTTTTGCATTTTTTCATCAGATTCATTTGCAGCTTCTCCAAAAATAGATTTTGCCACTTGCTTGGCAAGTCTGCTCATATGGCCATTTTCATCAGTAGCCCAGATATTGTCATCCCAGTGAATCCACCTTCTGTACTCATATACGTACCTGATATCATCACCATAAGCTGCGATGAGTCTTTCAGCATTGCCTACATCTGTAGGATTTTTTGGCTTAGGCTTAAAGCTGCTAAATGCACTTCGTAGGCATTTGATCGCCTCATTTTCAGGAAAAGGCGGTGTACAATTATGCGCAATAGTAAGCACTTGGCTTTCTGCCACATCATAAGGTACATCGTTTTTTCTCAGCACACAAGAATGCTTGTAGATGGTTACGTCTCGATAGCCTTTTTTAATTCCTATAAGTGAGTTTTGTTGCGAAGCGTGATACACTTGATTCCGACTTATACTTTTAGGCTTAATACTTTTCGTAGTTAAAATCTTAAGTAGCTCAGCAGGTAGTTCAGCTATTTCTTTGTCTTTATCGTCAAATTGATAAGGAATTCCGTCGATAGTAGAGCCAGGTGCAATGATATATCCGCCATTGGCACGTATATCGATTCCTGATCTAAGACCTGTCGTACTCCTGATATCGTCATTACCTTGTGGATATTTAAAGTAGTAATGCCTACCACCTGAGGGTGAATGCACCATTAGAGTATCAAAGTCACCACATTTCATTTGTAGCTGTTCAAGACTTTTCATGCCCCCAACATCGTTCTTTACATCAACATCGATAACAACTAAATTGGCATCTTTGCCTGTGGCTAGACCTATGTTAGCATTAGGGTGATTCTCCCACCATATCTTGATTTGATTAGGATCAGATGATGCATCTTTGTAACCGTTAGTAGTTATCGGACTCTTGCCATTGACTTCACAAGGGAAGATTTCCTGCCCTCCGAGTATGTAATATTTTATATGTTCGTTTCTATCATTTGCCATTGTGATCCTCCTTGGATATGGTTTGATTAGAATCACATAATTCTTTATAGGTTAAAGAAGACTTGGTATAATTACCTTGTGATTCGCTTTTTCTGTATTGCTGATCATTGACCCCGTTTGCCGACGGGGTTTTTTTATTGTTTTCCATAATTTCCTCCTTAGAAAAACGGGTGTATTAAATCAATACCGATATAGATAAAATCGGAATCAGTTGCTTTTGGTACATGGCCATATTCGGCCATCTGTTTATGAAATGAGCGTTCA
>Ga0233435_1003756_pt1 | contig 11295 bp, 11 predicted proteins | sample SI_122_August201_3_FD_182735 | JGI IMG/M metagenome (GOLD analysis project Ga0233435, IMG submission 182735) | Seawater microbial communities from Saanich Inlet, British Columbia, Canada - SI_122_August2016_135_MG | ecosystem: Environmental > Aquatic > Marine > Inlet | place: Canada: British... | reverse complement strand
AATAAATGTTTTAATTTTTAAAAAAAAATGAAAATTATATTTTGAATACTAATGACACAATCAATCATATAATATGTATACATTTAAAGACCTTTATGAGTTTCTTCAATCGCACAAAGAAAATAATATTTTACATTGGTTAGAAACCCCATGGACTGGTAAAGATAAACAAGAATCTCTGTTAAGGTTATTCGCTGGACTTGGGTTAATAGACAAAACAAAAGCATATGATATTTGTAAGGGTAATTACAATGAAAAAACCATAACAAAAAATACTACAATAAAAGATGTATTTTACAATCAAAAAGATAACCTTATTAATTTAAAAGATAAAGGGGATTCATCTGATTTGACCGGTATTTGTAAAAATAATGAAAAACATTTATTAGTTTCAACTTCAAAAAATTTAAATAAAACCCAAGTTGGAAAACTTGATATTGATAAAATATTAACAAATTTTAAACAGTATGAAGAATATACTATGTCATTATGTATATGTGTTAGAGATAGAATTGGGTTTGAAACTATGAAAAATAATGTAGAAAAAACAAACCATCAATTAAAATCATTGTTAGAAAAAGAAGATACTATTATAATTGACTGGAATGACTTAAACCAAGCATATCATCAATTTAAAATATTCTATATATAAAGAAATCTTTTAAATAAATTATATATATGAAATTTTTATATTATCTAGCATGTATTGGTGATCCTGATTTAGATTTAAAGTTAAAATTACTATCTCACAATTTAACTTATTTGCATAAAAATCTTGGTACAAATTTTGATGTCATGATTAATTCATATGAAACTAATAATGATAAAAATAATAAAATAAAAAATACAGTACAAACTTTAAATTTTATAGATGAAATGTTTTTTTATAATAAAAAAGGTGTTTTGACAGAGGTATTTTTAGCTAATACTTACAATAATAATGTAGACAACTACGATTTTATATTTTTCGTTTTAGATGACATCAAAATTGAAAGTATTGATATTTATGATATGATACAAATAAAAAATAAATATAATATTGAAATATTTTCACCAAAAGTAATTAATAGTTCTTGGAAATTTATGAATATGTATAATCACCTTACATTTCATAATTTTCTTGAAATTTATTTTCTTTTATTATCTCCCAAGGACTTCCATAAATTCTTTAGTTTGCATACTATTGAAAATAAATGGACTTGGGGAGTTGACTTTTTGTTTGGATATTTAAATATAAATTCAGGTGTTATAAATAAATATTCAGTTAAACACATGATACCGAGTAAATCTAATCAACAAGAAGGACACAATTTAATGATGAATTATTTAAAAGAAAACACACCTTTTAAATCTTTAAACGAAATAAGAAGCAAATATAAACCTATTAAAGGTTATATAATAATCTAGATTATTCATATTTGTCAAGCATTAGATAGTCATAATTTATATTACATTTTTCAATATCACTATAATCAGCTCTTTGTGTTACTGTTCTTGGAAAAATCATTTTCCAATTATCTTTGTTTTGTAATTGTTGCCAATAAACATCAATTGCGTAAAAATAATGTTCTAAGAAAAGTATTTGATTGTATTCAATTAACAGACTTTAATATTATCGTATTAAATGGAAAAAATAAAAAACCTGATTTAACCAAAAAAAATATTATTATTTGTTCTAAACAATTCTTACAGACTAAAGTTGATAAAGGACCTGATAAAAAGTGTGGGGACAAAACAACAAGTATTTCTTGGTTAAAGAAAATGTCTTTTGATATGAGATTTATTGATGAAAGTCATAATGGAGGAACAACCGAATTAGCAAAAAAAACATTAGAATGTTATGGAAATCAATCATTTACAGTTCAAATTACAGCAACATACTCAAAACCTATAAATGATTATAATATTCCAAAGGATTGTTGGATTTTATGGGATTTAGAAATACTTTAATGTGGGTAGTACGTTCTCTTATTATCTTATTAAAAATACAAACATCATAGGAGACACAGAAGTTGTTTGTGAATATAATAAACAAATCTACAAAAGTGTTTGTAATTTAAATGGTATGGATTATTTACCAAAATTTATTAATAATGAAACTATTAATATTATAAAAAAATTTATGAATAATGACTTGCCAAAAGTATCATTTAATACTTCTTGTGAGTTGCATAATACAACACATAAAAACAAATTAAATGATGATAAAAAAGATGACTATTTATATCCTGTAAGACATACCACAAAAAGAAATATTAGATACTCAAAAATAAAACATACCAAACAAGATGATAAAAAAATATTACTTAACTTATCAGGTAATTTAAACCCTATATATGATAATGGAACTATGGGATTTACACAGGCACAAATGTATTTATTAACAGATAAAAAAGAGTATGTTAATAATCTAAATAGTAAATTATATAAATTTGTTTTTAATATTTGCAAATGGTCTGGGTTTAATATTGAAAAAATATACCATAATATTCCATTTATTGATAAAAATAAAAGTGACGAGGAAATATATAAATTGTTTAATCTTATAGAAGACGAAATTAAAATGATTGAAGGTTTAATCTAAATATATAATTAATAAAAAAATAAAATAATTTAAGTAATTGCCAAAAAGGGACAATGGCGCGTTTTCTTGTTATTTTTTCAATTTTGAAAAACAAAAATCAATATTGGACATTTATAAAATGTCCATTTTTAAATATCATAAATTAAAATGGGAAAAAAGATGAAAAAACGCGCCAAAATGACTTTTTGAGGACCTATAAATTTTAATACCATTGATGCTTTAAAATGTAAAATAATACAAATATAAATGTTAGCATACTTAAAATATGGCTAAAAAACGCGCCAAAATGAAGAAAAATGGTCATTTTATAAATATTGGACATTTTTAAAATGATACATAAAAATCCCCAAAAATCCCCTTAATATAAAAATAAAAATATTATCATTTTACGACATCCTTTACCTAATGATATTTTTTTAAGAATTAACTGATTTATGAGCATAGGGGATAAATGATATACAATGGTATATAATGGTATATAAAAATCCCCAAACCATAGTGTAGTAAAAAATATATTTATATGTTAAAAATATATTAGGGCGAATGGTAAGGGCAATAATGTCCAAATAAATGTCCAAAAATATGCCAAATTTGTGTTTTTGATTAAAAACGTTTTTATTTAAAAATTGTATTAGGAAGTCCTGAAAATACAAAGGTAATTCACTTAAATATTTCTCATAGTAATGTTAAATAATTTATCCAATTTAATTTATCCAATTTACAAAAGTTAAATTTCTCCCGTACAACTATAAATAAATTATTATTATTTATTATTTATTATTATTATTGTATTAGTATATAATAATTGGCATGTTTTCTGATTTTTCAATTGATAATAATACTCGTATTACTGAGGACCAGTGCTATTTAGACCAGCGTTCTATTCAAAATACTGCTCAATGTAATTATATGACCCAAAATTTTTTTAGTGCAGATTCCACAATGTCCAAACCTATTAGTTTAGCAACTTCGCAACCAGGTGTGTTTTTTAATGGCGGACACAGTGTTGGGGCCGGTGGTTATAATATTGATGAAAGCACAATGTTACAGAGAAGCATTGTCCCAGATGAACCAATCTCTCGCATTGATCTTTTTTCTCGCCCATTTGTTACAGTCCCCTTTTTAGGCAGAGGGGCCGTTAACCCAGACCTCGAGCATAAGCTTATGCATGGAACCATTACAAGCAGCCGCAAAACACAAGTACAATCAAGTGAATTAAATAATATTGAGTATGCTCATACACCTTTACTTCCCGATGCTCAAAATCATATTAATAGTTTATCTGTTGTTTTAGAAAGTAGTAATAATGAATGGCAAAGAGGTGGAATTCCTACAAGAGAAATTAACTGTGATATGAAATAATTAAGTTATTTGTCATATTGTATGTGTAAAAATATCATGGATTTAAAAAAACAGGTTGATGTGTTAAAACATTTCCATTTTGTTTGAAATGGAAATGTTAAATTAATATTTTTTTTTAAAATGTTGGTCTTTGATTTTTTTCAATAATTAAAGGGTCCGGCATAATAATATTTTGGGTTTTAAATAAATGCATTTGTTGTAAATTCTGAACTTTAGGTTCAGGAACAAATGTAGGCATTGGATTAACCAAATTTGTTGAACCAATACCTCGTAAATTTGATTCAATGTCGATTGCGTTATAAGCTAACTGGGTATTAGGAAGCCATGAATGAATAAACCCGTTACCCGGTAAATATGTTTGTTCAGGTGTTGCAAAATGTTCTGCTGATCTATATTGTTGAATTGAATTTTGTTGTATTCTCTCTAAATTATAATTTCCTGGTGTATTTTTGTTTCGAGTGCACGACATTATATGATTATAGTATTATAATATTAAATATTTTTAGTAAATTCCTAAAATGCATTTAAGGCCAATAATCTTTAATATTATTAGTCCATGCGACATTATATCCTTTTCTATAATCAATTGTAAATACATTTGGTATTTTATTTGATGGAGTTTTAATTGAAAACATACTTAAAAATATTTGTGGCATGTATATGTATATTATGTATATACATGCGTTTATATTAATTTAATTTTACTTGTATTTTCTTTATTTGATTGCCTTATTTATACCATACCCAATCATAATAGCACCCATTGATAACATTGTATTAGCAATACCATAATAGTATCCATCATTAATAAAATTGCACATTTTAATATTTTTTAGTTTATTAATACCAATATTTTCAAAATATATCATAGTAAATCCAGGAATCATTGTAATTATCCCTTTAATTATAAAGGGATTTAAATTATTCAGTACTGGACAATGTGTTATCATTAATATAATATGTGTTTGATTAATTGGTTTTAAATACTATTTGTTTTTATTATATGTTGTGTTATTTTATAAACGTAAAAAAAAATGAAAATAAATTAATATATTCAAGAAATCGAAATTTGAATTATACTGAACCATATTGACGGCAATGTCTGTGTATGAGTTACTTCAATTAGCAGAGTATCCCACTTGTGTTTACGATAAACACGCCAACAAGAAAGCATTACTTCCTTTTACACGCGATGAATACCAAGTCTTGCCAAGTAGTTCTACCCTTAACAAGTTAAACACATGGGGCCCTCTGGGTTCTAAATTGAGTTCCAATGAAAAACAACTTGTCAATGTATCTGGCGATCAATACTACACCATTCGCTTGGATGGAAAGAATTTCTCTACCGTGTGCCCACATCTGCGTCGACTAGGTGTGTTAGAGGAGGGATATTCGCAAGTATTTGAAGATATGATGAAGGATGTTTGCTCCTTTCTTGTTGAGACACTGAGTAATGTTACTTATGCATACACTCAGAGTGATGAAATCACTCTGCTGTTCAGTCCCATGCCTTTTAACGATAAGCTGCAAATGTATGAGCCTCATGTGTATAATGGAAGAAGAGATAAGTTGCTAACACTATGTGCAAGTTTAGCAACACAACGTTTTAATCGCTGCTTGATCATGAAAGGTGGACTTGACGTGATGGAATCTTTACCTAATGTCATCTTTGATGCTCGAATGGGCGTGTACTCATGTTTATCAGATGCTTTTGAACTTGTACTTTGGAGGAGTTATGATTGCTCAATTAACGCAGTATCAACAACTCTTCACTTGGAACCTATCACTTCAACACCGAAGAAAGAAGTCGATTCCATGAACACATTGCAGAAATTGACTCTTCTGCACCAGTCAGGTCGAATGACTTCCATGACTCATCATCAGCGCTACGGAACGCTGCTATACCGGAGAAGAAAGCCTTGTGAAGTGACTAATCGACTCACTGGAGTCACAGAGGTTAAAAATAAATTTTGTGTGGAACAAGTGGAGGGACTTATTGTGAACAATGTAAAAGAAGGCAAATTGGTCATTGTGGAATCATAGAAGATAATATGCATTATATAGTTATGGTGCATGCTTACTATGTGTGTGTGAGAGAGAGATTATGTCAGCAGCAAGTGTAAATTTGTAAAAAAAATAATATTTATTACTTATAGTTTAAACATACAACAAATATCTCTATGCATATTATACTATTATATTATTTACTATATTATCTAAGCTTCGATTAAAAATCTCATTGCACTCTTTATTCCATTTATTTTCATCTTGTGGGTGTTCTGGGTAAAATAAATCATAGTCGCAAGGAAATGTTATGTCAGCCAAGTCTGACTGCTCTTGTGTTATCATTTTCATAATACTACTTTTTTTAGTAAGTGCCTTCATTAAATGATGTTCTCCCCCCATTAAATTGCGTTCTCCATCATGTTCATTTTTTAATGTAGTATAAACCACATACATTTGACTATTAGACCGTGTTGTCGTAGAACGAATAAACCGATAACTCATCTGGTATAAATCAATTGTATGATAACTGGGGCTTACAAAGCATACGCGCGGAAAAGCTCCATTTTTATCATCTAAATCAATTCCAGTTGATATAACTTTCATATTTCCTACAAGAACTCTTACATTTAAGTTAGGTTCTTGAAATTGGTCTATTAAATGTTGGCGTTTTTTTGAAGATGTTGAACCATCCACAACAATTACACCAAATTCAGATAATTCGCGTTTTAGATCAGAAAGAGTTAATGTAAAATTACATGCAATCACAACTTTACATGATGGGTTTTTTATAAGAGCGTCTCGAGCATTTTGTACAAATAATGGTATTTTTGATGTTTCAATCATATTAAGCCCTCGCTGAATTAATTGTAAACACTGGACAGAACTATTTGTAATTGTTATTCCTTCTCCTCCAATGTGTTGAATTCCTTTACGAATAGATGCCTCACCTTGCTTTAATAACCGGATAATATCACAATTATTATCAGTTCCATATTTTAGTGGAAACATTCCATTGTACTTTGATACCTGACAATTATTTCCTGATATAATCATATATGAAGTTAAATACGGCTTTATAATGGTTATGAAGTAATCATAACACTTTTGTGCTGGACTTGGTTGATAATTTTTATGGGAAAGAACTGATAAAGAAGAATCCGAATACTTAATATTATTTGCACTTTCTTTGTCGTAATTCATACAAAATTCATGTATTTCAGCAAGTCCTGTTTCTATATTTCCAGCTTCGTTCATCCCAGTTTGGTTATGCAAATACCGAGCTCGCGAAAATGCGCCAATATTAAATCGTTCAAATTGAACACTTTTCATTACACCAATTGTTTTAAAAAACTGCTCAATTTGTGCATAATTGTCAATGGGACTTCCCGAAATTAACAATACTCTTGAATTTGTATTACCATGTGTTTTTGTATACTCATCGTATATAACTCGGATAATTTCCTTACATGCCGATGTTTTGGCTGTTCCTTTGTTTTTTATATTTTGTATTTCGTCAATAATAACCATCATTCCATTTTGTACGCACTTAACTAATTCATTTGTTGCTATGTGATTATTCCCATTACTATTACCTCGGCGAACTAAATGTTGGGCAGAATAACTGGTTCCGGTTTTAGTACCACCCAATGCATTAAACGAAATAATACTAATACCGGATAATCCATATTCATTTGTTAGTTTGCGCCATTTACTTATCATACTGGCAGGAGCAATAATAAGTCCCTGAGTGTACCTACGGCGTTTGTATATTTCCATGGCTGTATATGTTTTCCCAGAACCAAGCATTGATAAATCTAAAGCAAAATGACATGTGTTGAAAATATTATTAAGACGAACCACATGCTGTACTTGATATTCTATTAACTGAATTTCTTTGGTGTCAACAACTTGTTCCTTTTCCTTTTTTACTTTTTTTTTAATTGAATCTAACTTTGGTTCAACAGGTATCTTACTAAATAATGAACATTTAGTATTTTCATTAATTTCTCCAATTGTACAAATATGCATTGCTGAACATGTCACAGGATATGTATTAAATATATCTACAAAACATGAATTACAAATATTAACCAGTGCTTCATATTCATTTAAAATATTATTATATTCACACGTAGGTGCATTATCAACTAACAACTCTCTAAAATAAAGTTGCAAATCATCAGTTTTTATTAAAAATGTATTAATAATATCAGAGTGAAGAAGTTTATAACGATACTGTGTCCATAAAGAGTACACTTGTTGGGACCACTTAGTATCAGAAATATTATTTGTGAGATATTGTATTCGTAAGTCATGTGTTTTATTTATCCAGGTGGACGTTATATTATTTATATTATCAAATATATCTTTTGAATATTCACGAACTGCATCAGTTGTGTTATACAAACATTCAATTATTTTAAAAGGATAATTGTTAAAATTATTAATGCCTACTTTATTAGTTGTTTTTTCTGCAATATCCATTATTACGTCCAATGCAATACGAGGATATTCAAAAGACGTTGTACATCCAACAGATATTTTTGAATCAGTTGAATAATGATGATTTGTAGTAAAAGTCATTATATTACCAGTATTCCAATTAAATTTAGTACTGCAATTTGTACAAATCATATCATGACACCCCCCATCATGCTGAATTAATGACATGCATTTTGGACATGGTTTTGATAAGTTTAAAACATCCAAATCATGTTGGTCGCATACATGGGTATCAGACGTATTTTGTAGTTTGCAATGGCAAGCGCAACACATAATGCCAGAACATGTGTTACATTTACTTACCGTTTCGCTAAACAATAGTGCAATGCCTCTACAAGAACCAATTGTACATGCATGTTTATGAGTAATTGTTTTTCCATTAAGTGTTGGACGTGGTGGTAGTTGAAGATTTCCTCCAAAACGACTATTTTTTTTTATTTTATTACATTCATTTATCCAATTAATACTATTTTGAACATCTGTGGCACCCAGATTAGCACGCTGTACTAACATCAATTTTTTAGTAATATTTGGAATAGCAATATTTTTTAAAAATGATTTACCCAATGAATTAATTATAAATAAGCGGGGAAATTCAAAGTGGCATAAAGAACATTCGGCGCGTCCAAACCGCGTCTGACATAACGAGCAAACTGTATACTCACAACGAGGACACTCACATTTACTAATCATACGACGAGATGATTTACAAGGCTTAACCTCCTCACAACAAATTGAACACTCAAACCAATAATTAACTTGTGAAGATATGTCAGACATTTGTATTACATTACTGTTATTAATTACTTATAACAAAATCAATCATTTTTTTTTGAATAAATCAAAAATATAATTCAGATTGAAAGGTTAAAATTAGAATATGTATTTAAGCACCTAATTAAAAATGATTATTAAATTATTAGTAAATACTGATTATTTATTAATTATGGAAATTGCAAACGAACTTAAAACCGTAAAATGGGGAAAAGATGAATACAATGGGTGGGTTTTATTAGGAAGTCCTGAAAATACAAAAGTATCTCACTTAGATATTTCTTCCAACAAAATTAAAGGTTCATTGGTGCTAACTAATCTACCCAATTTACAAGAATTAAATTGTTCTCATAATCAAATTACAGTAATTGAAGGACTTGAGTTGCCCAAATTACAACATTTAAATTGTTCTTCTAATAAAATTACTACAATTGAAGGACTTGAGCTGCCTAATTTACAACAATTATCTTGTTCTAAAAATCAAATTACAGAGATTGAAAGACTTAAGTTGCCCAATTTACAAACATTATATTGTTCTCGTAATCAAATTACAGAAATTGAAGGACTTGAGTTGCCCAATTTACAAACATTATATTGTTCTCGTAATCAAATTACGGAGATTGAAGGACTTAACTTGTCCAATTTACAAATATTATATTGTTCTGAGAATCAAATTACTACAATTGAAGGACTTCAGTTGCCCAAGTTACAAATATTACAATGCTCTTTTAATCAAATTACAGAGATTGAAGGACTTGAATTGCTTAATTTACAAGATTTGGATTGCTCTTCTAATCAAATTACAAAGATTGAAGGACTTGACTTGCCCAATTTACAAGTATTAAATTGCTCTCATAATCAAATTACGGAGATTGAAAAACTTGAATTGCCCAAGTTACAAGTATTATATTGTAATAATAATCAAATTACTACAATTGAAGGATTTGACTTGCTCAATTTACAAGAATTAGATTGTTCTTCTAATCAAATTATGGAGATTGAAGGACTTGAGTTGCCCAATTTACAAATAATAGATTGTGATAATAATCAAATTACTACTTTAGCATTTATGTTACCAAATAATTTGCGAAACTTATGGTACCATGATAATCCAGTTGAGTATATTGCTCCAAATATCCAACGATTTTTAAATAGGTCTAAAACAAGTCAAGGTGTTTACAATGATTCACAAAATGTTCATAATCATCATGTGCAAGAGTGTGTTCGTAAATCCATTGCCCGACTGATTGGGTTAAAGCCAACTATAGTAAATGTTCGTGACTATGTTGTGAATGATAGTGTGTTAACGGAAACTGTTAAGCAGTTGTTAATGGAGTATATGGACGATACAACAGTTCATTCAGTGGTTCAGGTAACATTTGAAGAGTTACTAAGGTGTGTGTTGTCGGTCGCGGACACACATGTTGAAAGTAGTGAAATAAAACGAATTTTGAATGATGAGATGGTTGATTCTCAGTGTAAGTGTTATACAGGTCGTATGTCTCGGTTAATAAATTGTTTGAATGGTTATAGTGATTGTGTTAGTATTCATATTTCCGATTCTGAACAGATAGGAAACATAATTCATATTGAAAAGTTAAAATTAGAAGAGCAGAATATGTATTCAGTTGAGAAGCATCGCGAGATGGTAATTGTTGAATTAGAGTCTCGAAATGTTAGTAAAGAAGTAATATCTGAGTGGGTAGGTTTTATTGAATAGTAATTGTATGTGTATTGTATTGTAATGTAATGTATTATACCATGTTTAAATAAATAAGTTTTTTTTGTTGTGTATGCTTATTTATTTAATAAAAAAATAATAATAATTTGGTATAATTATAAATGGGTTGAATGGTTACAAGTATTAAATGGTGTTAATACTAAAATTCGTGATTTTACTAAAATATGATTTTGATTTGTTTATTTGATGTAATTATAATTATAATTGTGAGTAATTTTTAGTTTGTTTGATTATTTGGTGTATAATTAAAAAAAATGAATGATGCTATTGTTAGTAATAGTGTATAAAATCTAAGTTGTGTGTTGTTAATTGAATAACTTTGAAT
>Ga0233435_1003748_pt1 | contig 11316 bp, 12 predicted proteins | sample SI_122_August201_3_FD_182735 | JGI IMG/M metagenome (GOLD analysis project Ga0233435, IMG submission 182735) | Seawater microbial communities from Saanich Inlet, British Columbia, Canada - SI_122_August2016_135_MG | ecosystem: Environmental > Aquatic > Marine > Inlet | place: Canada: British... | reverse complement strand
ATCATTTGCACGTTCTAGGGCTTTCTCAACAGCCTGTATTTTAAACGATTGGGTAAATCGTGCTTTCATTTTATTTTCCTCTAATTAAAAATTAGAGGCGACAACTAGCCTGACACAAGGGGTACTGAAGGTCACACATTAATTATTCTAAAGAATCATGTGGATGAATATTTTGGGTTGTCGATTGAGGAACTGTTGGAATGTGATAATTTGTTAAAGTCTGTAAGGAGGGATTTACTATTAGTTGATGATTCCATCAAAGGATTTAATATTGGTATGAATTCTGGAACTGTTGCAGGACAGGTGGTCTTTCACTGTCATATTCATTTGATTCCAAGGCGTGAAGGTGATGTTGAAAATCCACGTGGAGGTGTTAGGCATCTTAGTCCGGGTAAAGGGCATTACTAGAGGATGTCTGAAATTGTTAACATTGACGGACACAATAAGAGGAAGAAAAGTATTTTTTTGACGGCTTGTATTAATAAGGTAGTGAGATAGCGTAATATTTTTATCTTGAGGTTAGTACGAGAGATAAAAAGTGATGATTAATTAATATTAAGGGTAACCTAAAATCTATGCTTGAGAGGTTATCAGTCTGAACTGATAATTTCAGTAGAACCGAACCATTTGTATCATAAGATTATTTAAATGAAGCCAGACTATGACGAGAAATGCGTTCAGAGGGTGTGTTGGTTCTAGAGTTGATGACTGAGTACGGGTTAAGTAAGGCAACTGTTTATCGGATTTTATCAGTTAATTAATAGTGTTCCGTGACTTTATAATAGCCTGTGGTTGTTTTGGCTAGTTTATTGATAAAAGACAGCCAACCAAACGGTGACACTATCAGGGTCAGTCCATGAAACTTTGTGTCTTCGGTGAGCTGGAATGTTGAGGTGGTCACCGGGCTGAAGCCGAACCTTGTCACCATCATCAAAGGTGATATCTCCGGCCCCCTGTAGAACCACAACCCACTCATTCTTATCTTGGTCATACCAGCCGGTTTCGGGTGAGGTTTGTCCTTTCGAGAGTATGCGTTCGATTTTTACATTGGGTTGACTGAGAAGCTCTTCGACTTGCTCATGATCGATATGATTGGGTAAGGATGTGAGTAGGTTGTTCATGACCTATCAAGTTTAGCCCACATTAGGTAAACGATCCACATATCAATAAGAACACATTCAATATTACCACAAAAACCCATTACTGATGTTAAGAGCTGAATATCACCAATGAGAAGAGTGGGTTGCCCAACTTCAAAGAGGGTTTGAATGGGCTAACAGGGAACAACTTCAAGAGTGTTTACGCTATTTATGAGCTGATGAGACTCTAGTGGTCAGTAAGCTAGATTGGTTAGCACGATCCATTTTGCATCTTACTCAGATTACTCATGATCTGGAGCAACGAAACATTAACCTAGTGGTTATTGATCAGGCAATTGATACCACTACGGCCACCGGAACGTTGTTATTCAATATGTTCGCATCTAATATTGAATTAGAAACAGCAATTCGAGCAGAGCGACAAGTAAAGGGTATAGTGAAAGTGTATGTCGTCAAAACATTTTGGACTATTAGCGGCCTGATTTAAGAGATAGATTAGTTCATTGGGTTGTGTTGTTTATCGTAATACGTCTCAGCCGCATAAAGAGCTTCCTAAAACCATACTTTGGATGCTTTTTAGCTAACGCTGAGAATTCATCAATAATGACGGTATCATCAACTAACTTAGGCTGATAATAATACATACAGCGACTAATTTTAAAGGCTTCACAAGCCAACACAACGCCTAATTCGAGCTCAATGACGGCATAGCGCACAAACTGTTTGCGTTCGGTTGGATTTACAGCTTTTTTTCAATGACGTCCTTTAAAGCCATGTTTTGCAAACTGACATCGGCAAACAATTTTTTAAGTTTACGATTTTCCTTTTCAAGCGCTTTGAGCCGAGATAAATCAGAGGCTTCAATACCGCCATATTTTGATTTCCATTGATAATACGTACTTTGGGCGACGCCATGTTTACGACACAGATCAGGCACTATTAAAGCACCGGGTTCACCTTCTTTTAAAATAAAAGAATATTTGCCTTTTAAGTAAATTTATTGTGTTTCATTGTTTAGTTCTCCATTACGGTTAATATAATGAGAAAATTCTATTAAATCTATTCTGTTTTTAGGGGAGGGTTACAGCTGGATTTATACCTTTTTGAATCCATAGAACAAGCCCAATTATGGGCTACTCAATGGTTTTGGACTTATAATAATGAACGCCCACACTCTGCAACTGGAAGAATTCCACACCCAGTCAGTTACTGAATGTAGCTTAACCTCTACTTATAACTTCAGTTATTAATGGAGAGATTACAAATAGCCATGGATAAAAAACAGATAAAAGAAGAACTTATAATCCTTAAAATGAAATCTGGAGAAGAATTAGTCGGTTTTTTTCAGGCTAACTGGATGCCATCTTTTTGGTGGGTTTTATTAATTGGACCTTTAGTATTTTTGGGTACGAGAACTTATTATGTAGGGATAACTAACCTTGGGATTCATTTTAATAAAATAACATTTTTTGGCAAGCCAGCCAAATACAATTACTTCACCTGGGATAAAATAGACAATTTGAAACTTGGGGAAGGGATTCTAACAATACCTCTAAAGCTGGGATTTTCAAATGGTAGAAAAATAAAATTCAATGCTCAACTAAAAGGAGTTGATAAAGTTGCAAAACTAGACGAGAAGACTAATAAATTTTTAGTTTCAAAAGCTTCTTAATATGGAATTATTAGTGTTTACTTTATTTATATGGTTCTTGGGATTATTTTTCCTTCGACCGATGCCTAGTGATTTAAAAGAAAAGATTCCGAGTAGATTAGAAAGTTTTAAAAAAATACAGACAACATTCTGGCTTGGCGTTTTTTTTTGTACCATTTTTTATTTTTTTTCTAATGGAAACTTTGATCAATTAGATGATACTTGGTTCTTAATTTTTGGAATTAACAATATAGAACTTTTTTCACCTTGGTGGTTCTTTCAAGCACTAACAAATAATTTTATCCATATTAACTTTGTTCATTTGTTTAGCAACTTATCATTATTGGCGATTTTATCCTTATATGAGAGAAATGTTGGAGCAAAACGTTTTTTAACTGTTTTCCTTTTATCAGGTATTGTTTCTTCGGTATCCGTTTTTTTTATCTCAGAAGATATCATTTCATCAGGAGCTTCTGGTGGGTTACTAGGTATTGGAACCGCGTATTTCCTTGATAATCCAACGCTTAAATCCAAAGACTACATAATTGGGATTGCTCTAGTAATTTTTATTTATTTTTTTGTGTTTCAAGAAAGTGAACAAGCTAGTGAGAGTTTTAGAATTGATGAAATTGGACACATCTTAGGAATTATTTGTGGGGGAATTTACTGCAAATTATTTCCAAGAGATCGCAATTAATCGCTAATAAACATCGGAAACGGTTAAAACTTTTTTTCTGATATTCACCAAGGTGTAACCAGTTCAAATGTTCTTTAGTATCTATGACTAATGACTAATGACTAATGACTAATGACTAATGACTAATGACTAATGACTAATGACTAATGACCACTTACCCACCGATAGCTAAAAACTCAAATCAGTCTTATTTTAAATTACAAATTTTCCTACTATTACATGTCTAGTTTCTTTCGCAAGAGCTATTTGTAGTGATCTAGAAAATACAGGGCGATTCAGAATATACCATTCGATAATCATTCTAACCAGCATTTGAAATATTTATTTCTTTTAACTTATTTTATCTCCCTACATCTGCCTATTAATTCTCTTACTCCAATAAGTCTAATTACCCATGACTCCATATTATCTTTATGATTAAATATTTCCAGATTAATAGTATTGCTAACATTTATTGCATTAATTATTTCTTTATGATCTTGACCCGTAACAAAACAAATTGTAGTTCCGTTTTTCATAGCAGTACATGATTCTTCTTTAATTAAAATGTTAGTACTATTACCTATTTGAACATTAATTGGCGAAGATTCTTTAGGCAAATGCCAGCCAAAAATTAACTTTGTATATGATTTGTCTTTTTCGTTTAAGTTTAAATTAAGTGCTAAAACAGGTTTATTATTTTTAATTTCTTTAAATTTATACGGGGCTATTAATTGTCCTGAATTAATAGTACAAACTCCTTTTTTTTCGCTAAGCCTCCAGTTCTGCTCATTTTTTAAAACAGCACAACTATTTCCAGCTATAAAAAATAATGATATAAAAAGAAAACTAAAAAATTTCATGTTTAAAATAGTCCTAGTTAAGTTTTTTACCCTACACAAAATAAGAAAAATAAATTCTTCCGAACAACCCGTAAGTTCTAACCCTTAGAATATTAAAAAGTCTACTCTTATCAACTGAGTATACATATCAAATTATTTGACAAGCAACAATCGTTTAAAATCTTTTACAAATGCTTTTTAACTGATTAAGACCACCATGCTGTATCTTGTTTATCTACACCAACTTGGGTTAGCTCTGAAACAAAATTACGCCAAGGTAATAATTCTTCAAAATCTTGTAGGTAACCACCATTATCATTTGCACCGGGACCAGGCAGATAAATGCTCATTCCAGTATAGTCTGTAACATTTCCTTTTGAGTAATCAATTAACCATGAATAAGCATTACTGACATCAGTACTTGCATTAATAATGACATCTTGCGAGTTACTTTCTATGATATTTTTGAAAAAATCTCCAAAATCTAAATAATCTTTCTGTCCAGCATATATAGCCGTTGCTTCATGAGCTGCCTTAATTGCATCCCAATCGCTATTGGTCGCATTATTTTGGACAATGCTTGAAAAGTTATTTAACTTTTGAGCCAAAGAGTTAAGATAACTCATATTGATAGAACTTAAGGTATATTCATTATGCCAAGACACTTGTGAAAAAGAGTCAGAATAGGTTTCAACAATAATTGAAGCTAATGATTGTGCATCTTGTTCTAAATTACTTGTAATTGAGTTTATTAGATTCGTATAATCCCAACCGTAACCCCACTCATTTTCTGATGATGCCACATAGTATTCAGTATAATCCTCTAATGGATAAAGCGCATTAAACATGCCCATTTGGCAAGCGTCGTATCCAATTACATCAAACTTTTCAAGGGTTGAGTTTTTTATTGCTGTCGTTACATCATTTAACGATAAATTATCATTTCCATTTGACTCATCCCATGCTGACCCCCAAATACCACCACCATGATTCCAAATAATTAGTGCATAGTTTTCAGAAGGTTTATTACTTACACTCCAATTAATAAAATCAGTTAAAGTGTTTGGGTCACCAGTATTTAATTCACCCAGTGACTGAAGGATAGTCGAGATATTGTCGCTTGTATTATCAGATGTTATTAAACCCCTCCTGGTATCTGTCCAATCACCATCATTTTCAGAATAACCCGGCGCACGGTCAACTAGTACGCTTACATTAATATCTTCAGTTACAATTGCTAATTCCATTTCATGCATATCTTCCAACGCCATTTGCTCAAGGTCATTATCAGCAGCAAGATAAATCATAATATTCCATTTACTGGTGTTAGTGTCCGTAGCATCAATACTGTCATCAACCTGAATACTGTTGTCAATCTCAGCCATTTTTAACGTATATGTACCCGTACTATCAAATGCCCCGGCTGATATATAATAGTCCCCAGAGATAGTTGGCGTATAAATATATTGAGAGTTAAAACCAATACCACTGTCATCATCATTTGTATTGGTTACATAACTGCCATTAACATCATAAAGACCTATTAAGTAGGGGTCTGCTAGGGTACCGCCGGTGGTAGACTCCCCTTCAAGATCAAAAGTATATTGATTACCTGCAATTAATGTGACATTAAACCAATCGGTATCATCTATAATCTCTATGGTTCCAGTCACTGGTTCACTTGCTGACAGTTTCGCTGTGGTTTCTAAAGTATTCAAGATATCCAGATCGCTAACAGCCCCAGAGGAAAGTTGCTCACCAGAAAAACTTAAAGAATAAGTCCCTGTTCCATCATATGCCCCAATTACAACATAATAAATTCCTGTAGTATCAGCAACATAGATAAGTTCTGAGTTATAGCCAGCGCCACTATCATCATCATATGTGCCATCGATATAAACACTATTAGCATCATTGAGTCCAATTATTGTAGGATCATCTAAGGTCCCAGCATTTGTTGAGCTTCCTTCTAATATAAAAATATACTGGTAACCCTCAATTAATGACACTTTAAACCAGTCTTGGTCACCGCTCCAATCACTACTATCGTCAATATTCCCGATGACGGACCCACCTACTGTAATACTACTCGTTGTCGATACATTATCTGGAATATCATTATTAGTAGGAATTACTCCTGCTGATAAATTTAAAGTATAGCTGCCAGAAGCACCATAGGCTCCTGCCGAAATAAAATAAGTATCTGTCCGAGGAGCGGTATAAATTAACCTTGAGTTGTATTCAACCCCCCCATCATCATTAGAAGTGTCAGCAATATAACTTCCAGCGCTATCGTAAAGTCCAATCAAGTAGGGGTCAATTAAGCTTCCTGCATTTGTTGAACTTCCTTCAAGTTGGAAGGTATATTGATAACCTTCAACCAGTGAAGTACTAAACCAATCATTGTCACTACTAAAGTCAATGTTATCGATAATCGACGCTCCAGCTTTGATAGTAGCTAAAGTGTCTATAGTATCTGATGTATCACTAAGCCCTTGTTCGCCTAGAAGTTCTAATGTGTAACTGCCAACATCGGAATTAATAGAACCTGCAGATATATAATGGTCCCCAGTACTAGACGCCGTATAAATAAGTTGTGAATTAAATCCAAAACCGCCATCATCATCTGATGTTTTGGTTATAACATTACCATTTTGATCGTAAAGACCCCAGATGTAAGGGTCGTTTAAGGTACCTGAATTAGTTGCACTTCCTAAAAGATTAAAAGTATATTGACTACCTGCAACCAAGGAGGTCTTGATCCAATCTTTATCATCACCAAAGTCAATAGCTCCTGTAATTGATTCAGCAACTGAAAGAGTAACTGTCGTACTTGTTGAGTCAGTTGCTACGTCAACAACTTCCTGTTCAGGCACCATATTTTCTTTTTTTGAGACACTTAAAATATAATCCCCAATTCCAAAAGAGTTTGCAGCAGCAGCTATGAAATATATGCCGGATTCTTCCGGAGAAAAAGTAACCTGCGCATTCTTACCAAAACCACTATCGTTATCAAATGTATTATTTACATAAGACCCAGAGCTATCAAAGATACCGCGTAAGTATGGATTAGCTAGAGTTCCATGGTCACTATCTTTACCCAATAAATCTATGATATAAGTTTCGCTATTAAGTGCTTCAAAACGTATCCAATCTACATCATACGCTTCTTCAACTACATCAGTTACTTTAGCATCAACTGTTAGTGTAACTGTAGTTGTAATATCAGCCGGAGTATCACTGCCAAGACTAAGAAAGCTATTCTCATTAACATAAAGGGTATATTCACCAAGTTCACTTCCATTTTCAGCTATAGAAATAAAATGTTTTCCAGTTATTGTCGGAACAAATATTAATCTTGGATTCGAATTATTGCCGTAATTGTCATTGAATGTGTTTTGAATTAATTTTCCATCAGGTGCATTGATACCATCAATCATTAAATCAATTAATGACGACGAACTTCCCACCGGTGGTGATGCGGTCAATATATAAGTTTTACCTGCCACCATATCTACGGCAAACCAATCCTTGTCATTTTTAAAATTAATAGACCCACTAATAGAGCCACTATCAAAGGTATCAAGTATTATCGAGCCAATTGATGCGCTAGTGTTGCTGTAGTCATCTCCAGTAATAGTTGCTGAAACATTATTGTAATTAATGTCGCTAGCACCCATTAGAATAACAAGATCGGTACTGGTGTTATCCGGACTAACTGAATAACTGAGCGAAGATTCAACTGCTGCATTGAACAAATTTGCTGTTTCCCAAAATAAGGAATTACTTCCAAGGGAAGATAAAAGATTTAATGATTCAAGAATAACAGCCCCTCGATCTGTTCTTAAATCAAATTGGTTTGTCAAATAAGAGGTGCATATATTTTTTAAGTTATCATTTGCAAACAACAAGTTAGAACTGACTTTTTCAGCCAACTCATAATTAGTATAATTACTGAAATAAGTATTAACAAAATTGTTAGAGAAATCAGAGATTCCAGAAATTTTGCATTCATCTAAAAACTGCTCAAGATATGTGTAGCCTGAAGGAACGTTAAAAAGAACCTGAATAACACGAGTAATTTGTTGCGGAATAGTAGCGTTCATTTTTAACCCCTACATTAAAACTAATGTTTAAATCGACGCCTTTAGTAGATTCTAAAAATATCTTTTCATCCATTATTGATGAGAAGATACGTTAAATCATTTTAATTCGTCCTTCTAGTACTCTCTTAAATTAACCTAGTGTCTTTGATTACCACATCTACAACAATCTGTCAACCCAATGATTCAAAGGTGAAGTTACCGGAAAAAAGTCTTGCTGGAAAGGACAGGGGAAAGGCAGATTAACAATTAACGAAAATTAAACCCTATCAACCGGCCAAGTTAATTGATGCGTACCGAACAAAGTAATTGACGACTAATAACCATGCCAGGAAGAAATGAACAATGTAAATTCAAAATTGGGATTTAACTTTCTCTCAGCTGAGCATTTTTTTAACGGTCGTCATGATGGTGCGTTGAAGCTATGATCATTTAGATGCGATACTTAATGTTGACACAGATTTTTGAACAGTTCCTAAATTAGTGAACGAAGTTAACAAAAGCCAAATGTATTTTGTCTCTGTTAATTTGCTTGTTAGGCATTTTCATTTTAATTCAGAGAGGCTTACCACTTAAATTCTTTTCTGCAAATACATAGGCTTTAGGCATGGACTTCCCAGTTTTTACTAGACATTTGTTGATTCTAAAAAATACGCTTCTTCAAACTTAACCGGTGATACGCCGCCAGTATGTGAATGTCGTTTTATTGGATTGTAAAACATTTCTATAAAATTAAATATCTCAGCTTTCGCTTCCTCCCTTGTTGAGTAGGTCTTGCATTTCGTTACCCGCTTTTTAAACGTAGCAAAAAAGCTTTCAGCAACAGCATTATCATGACAATTACCTCGGCGGCTCATGGATGGAATTAAGTGGTGCTCTTTCATAAAGGTTAAGTAGTCTGAACTCGCATACTGGCTACCCTAGTCACTGTGTACTAATACTTCATGCTTAGGCTGGCGTTGCCAGACCGCCATCAATAACGCATTAATCACCAGATGCCGATCAATATGCTTATCCATCGCCCAGCCAATAACACGGCGCGAGAATAAGTCCATTACCATTGCAACGTAAAGAAACCCTTCATAGGTTCGCACATAAGTAATATCGCTCACTCAGGCCATGTTAGGCTTATCTGGGTTAAATTGACGATCGAGTAAATTTTCTGCGATCTTACGCGGCTTACCTCCTTTGATATAACGATGTTTATAACCAATTTGTGCACGTAGTTTATTTTCACGCATAATACGCGCGACACGATGAACGCTGCAGTCTTCACCCGCCTCACGTAAGTCTCTGTGTATCCATGGACTGCCATATGTGCCACCACTTGCAATATATGATGCCTTAATTAATCTGAGTATTCGTTTATCTTCATGTGCTCGGTTAGAGAGTGGCTGATGCAGCCAGGCATAAAAGCCACTGCGATGCAGTTTAAATACTCGCCACATAGTGACAACTTAAAACCCAGCCTGATGATTACGGATAAAGGCGTACTTTACTCGGGCTGGCTTGCAAAGTACTTTGCGGCCTTTTTTAGGATGTCACGCTCCTCTGTTACACGCATTAGCTCGGCTTTAAGTCGGGCAATCTCAGACTGATCATCGGATGATTTTATCTGTTGCGGGCTACCATGAAGGGTTGCTCTCCACTGATACAATGTTTTGGTGCAGATACAAAGCCGATCAGCGACTTCTGCTACCGAATAACCTCGTTCTATCACTGGCTTAACAGTTTCTTGTTTATACTGTTCTGTATATCGTTTTCCTTTGCTCATAGACACCTCTGATTAAGTTTCATTTTAACTCTTTGTAGTGTCTAGCAAAGACTAGGAAGTCCAGTGATATTCAGTGGGAAATAATTAAAAAACACGTTGGCTATGCGTAAGCATGTACATTATGATAAACAACACTACCCAGTGAACTAATCTGCCTCTTAAATTAGGTAGCTAATAGTCTAAAAATATTTGATGACGTACAGAAGATGAAACACACAAGCAGTCTATATGCCTTGTTTAAGACGTTCTTAGTCAAGCATTTATGAATATCGCTATGGTAAAGATGTAGAGCTTGGGACTGCCTTATATGATCCTGCCATCTAACAAATCATTCAACTCGGACGGCTTCGCCATCGGTTAATTCAAACGTTATCTGTACCTAGCTTTGAGGAAATAATAATTATGAAAGTATTTTTTGTTCTGTTGCTGGTAATCTCTTTGCTGATAGGTTGTACTCAAAATAGCGCGAAGCCAAAAGTAATTGAGGAGAAAATAACCCCGAAGATTACTAGCTATCATGTTGAAGGTAGCCTAGGGAAATCTTATGAATTGCCTTGCATATCTATGAATGAAGCGAAAAGCTCATATACCCCCCCCGATTTATATTCTAGTTCTGCGAAATGCATTTTGGGTGGAAGAGATAAAGATAGCGCCCAAATTTTCTTCCTCGCTGGAGTGTATGCTATCTATGACTCTTTTCGCGTGTCTGATAGAACAGCGGGGGGTGCTAGAACTGTATTGATAATGAATAACTTTAACCCTATAGAAGCAGCTAGAAAAATAGGCTATCAAGAAGAAATTCAAAAACTGACTGATCCCTCAACGCCAGAATCGAAAGAGTTTTGTTCCAATATACAAGCTATAGGAAAACCAAATTATCATCCACTATATATGATCCTTCATGGCATGGATGCAGTAATGAATAGAATTCAAGGTGATGGTTTAATCAAAGGCTATAATGCTAAAGAGAACTGGGCGAAAGTGCTTGGAATAATTAAGTGGTGCGACTGGAAATAAACAGATAAAAAAGCATGCAAGCACAACCGGCGGATTTCAAGAGAGTTGTCGCCTAAAGTTAAAAAGTTATGCCGCCACTTCCTTCTGTTTCTCAGGATTAAGGAATACCTCACCTACCTTGTCCCAATTTCGTATTTCACCACTCCAGCGCTC
>Ga0233435_1003746_pt1 | contig 11319 bp, 10 predicted proteins | sample SI_122_August201_3_FD_182735 | JGI IMG/M metagenome (GOLD analysis project Ga0233435, IMG submission 182735) | Seawater microbial communities from Saanich Inlet, British Columbia, Canada - SI_122_August2016_135_MG | ecosystem: Environmental > Aquatic > Marine > Inlet | place: Canada: British... | reverse complement strand
ATCCACAATCTTTCATCATTGAAGGCTGATTTAAATTTTTCTCGATAAATAAAAAAGATTATTGCTGTAATAAAACTTACCAAAACACGTATCACCCCACCGTCAGAATGATGGACTTTTATTGTTATATACTGATAGACCATATGCATTGTCTGTTCAAACACAGTAGCACTAATAATCGCCAAAAGTACGGTAGCAAAAAAAACAGAAATACGTTTTAGACTCTTTAAATTAAAAATGAAAAAAAAGGGCAGAACAATCAATACCGTAAAATGAAAAAGCGATCCAATTACGGTGTATAAATAAAAACGAGTTTCTTTTCCTCCATTTATTATCACAACTAACCCGTGCATCAACGCTCCTAATGCAACAGATTGCCTTGTGTACCCCATAGAAACAACAATAACCATAAATGGAATAGATGTAAGTAGTGCTAACCATGGAATTGGCATGGCCTTACAAAACCTTAAAAGACCTGTAACAAAAACTATAGCACTTATAAAATTGGTAGTATATATTCCATTAAAATAATTTACAGAAACCCAATGAATAAACCTATATCCAATATCTCCACTATAAAAACCATAAAAATCAAAGTCATCGCCTTTAGTGATTCCATATGCAGAGTACATATAACGCACCCAATCACCTCCAACCTCATGCCTTAAGCCTATAAGAAATACCAATGCTACGCCGACAAAAAAAAACAAAAAATTTTGTAAATTACGATCAGCTTTAATTGGAACCAATAAAAATAATGCTGGAAATATAAACATCAACCAATATACAATCAAAACCTATAACCTGCCATTAATATTTTTACTTTACTAGTTTTCATACATTAAATTAGTCAAAATTAACTCGATTTCTTTCAACTACAAGTGGTCTATTTTGGACTTTATCGTATAAAAATCCAACATATTCGCCTACAATCCCTATGAAAAACAATGTCATAGAGAAGAAGAAAAATAGACCAATAATTATTGGTGCAATCCCAACTTCAAATGTATCCCAAAATACTAATTTTGCTATTAAATACAAAGATGCTATGAATAGATTGACAATGGCTAAAACAAACCCTGTCATTGTAGCCAATCTTAATGGGACCTTTGAATGACTAACAATCCCTAACATACCAACATCATACAATGAATAAAAATTATTTTTTGTTATTCCTTTGACTCTAGCTGGCTGATCATACTCGACTTTTATAACATCTAAGCCTATCTCAGCAATCATACCTCTAAAATATGGGTACGGCTCCTTGATATTCCTTAGGATACTAACAACTTCTTTGTCGTATAGTCCAAAACCAGTAAAATTATCTATGAGCTGTATATCAGCAAGAGAATTTACTACTCTATAATATAATTTTCTAATGAAAAACATCAAGTGCGATTCTCCACTACTTCTTTTAACAGCAACTATGCTTTTCCCTCCTTGCTCCCATTCTTTAATAAATTTTGGAATCATATTAGCAGGATCTTGTAAATCGGCAGCAAACAAAATAGTTGCATCGCCTTTAGATTGTAATATTCCATAGAATGGTGAGCGTAAATGGCCAAAATTCCTACTATTTTGAATCAACTTAACTTTATTATCTTTGCTTGCAATATCTAGCAATAATTCATAAGTGGAATCAGTTGAACTATTGTCTATAAATATGTGTTCATAACAATAATTTCCTATATCAGAAAAAATATTCTTTACCTCTAAATAGCATTGTTTAATATTTTGATCCTCATTAAAACACGGAGTTACAACAGTTATTAGTTTCATGCTATCACCTAAATATATTAAACTAGTAAAGTAAACTTAATGCTGTTCATTATTAATATTAATCACAACTATTTAAAATTATATCAACTTCCGATAAAACAACCTCTAATGATGTTCTTGATGGTTTATAGCCATAAAGTTCAGCACTATTATTTTTGGAAAAATAATTTGACTTTAATCCAGTTGCATTAATGCCCACATTGGAATCAATTAATTCATATTTTAACTTAAATCTGCTACTCACCTCTTTTAACAAAGTAATTTTATCTATCGGAAGCTTTGTATAACAATCAATTGCTTTGTTACTTTTTTTGAATTTTAATACTAATGAAATTATTTGGTAAATTTCACTAGGGCCAATATAGTCACGAACAATATTTTTAGACGATACTTTTAATGTCTTTCTTTTTTTAATCGAATGAACTATATCAGTAATTAGAAATCCTGATGTTATATTCTGTGTGTGACTAAAATAACTAAAAATTCGAACATCAACAATTGATAAATTAGAAAGCGCTCTGTGTTTACATTCGGCATAAAACTTAGCGACCCCATACCAGTCTTGTGGCTTTAAACTATTAACACTAAATGTTGTCATAGTATTTTTCTCAACAGGCTTATTAAAATTTGAACCATAAACAGCGCCACTACTTATAAATATATATTTACAACTTGGATTTTCCTTAATATAACTTAAAGCCATGTCGTCATATTTTTGCGTAATATCGAGTGCTAATACCCCTGCCTCAATCACTTTAGTTGAATTACAAATACCAACAAAATTAATAATTGCATCAAATTTATCATTTTCATTAAATACAGAAAAATTATGGGCACGGTATCTATTATTCAAATTAACAGTCAACAGCCATTTAGACATCAAATCTGGTTTCCTAGCAAAAAGAACTAAATCATGATTACAATTATCATTAGCGCATGAAATAATAATGTCTTTTGCAATCTGACTTGTTGCCCCTAATATTGCAATTCTCATACCTTAAATCCTAGATATAAATTTTTGTATAGAATTTCTTACCGATTGGTAATCTAAGAGGTGTTCCTTAAGCAAATAATCATACGTTCCACATTTGTTAGAAAATTTATCGTCAACCGCAACCCTTAAAATTCTAATAGGAGAATATTGTGATGCAATTTCAGCTATTACAGACCCTAATCCACCATATTTAGAGTGCTCCTCAAGCACTATAATAGCTTTGCTTTTATTGCAGATACTAATTACATGCTTATAACTAATTGGCTTTATTATAGGAGCACTCCAAACTGACATATTTATTGGATAATCATTACTTGCAATATCTATAGCTGTTCGAACCATTGAACCAGTGGCAATTAAAGCATAATCATTAGACTTCCCATGCATAACATTTATTAGTCCACAATCCAATTCTGGCACATCCTTATGAACATCGCCACGATCAGATTTTCCAATACGTAAATATACAGGCGATTTTATTTCGTATGCCCTTCTCATGCATGAAATAACTTCAAACCTGTCAGATGGTGAATAAATTGATATTTCTGGAATTGATCTAATGCATGAAATATCTTCCGTTGATTGGTGACTTGCCCCAAGATGACTATAAACAAAACCAGCACCATCACCAATAAAAACAACTGGAAGATTATCATACGCTACATCGATTTTTATTTGCTCAATAACACGTATTGGAATAAAAGAACTTAATCCGTATACAAATGGCTTAAATCCAGTACGAGCAAGTCCTGCAGCAACGCCAACCATATTTTGCTCTGCAATTCCTGCATTGATATATTGCCTTGGGTGTTTTTTGCGAAAATTATCAAATAAGCTGTACCCGTGATCTCCAGTTAGTAGTAAAACCCTTGGGTCATTTTCAGCAAGACGAATCAATTCTTCAGAAAAAGTCTTTCTCATAATAAACTATTTTCAATCTCTAATAAGGCTTGTCTATATGTATCAGTATTAAGTCGCGTGTAATGCCAGGCATTATTTCCTTCCATAAAAGATACTCCTTTCCCTTTAACAGTTTTAGCAATAATTGCTTTTGGAGACTTGATATTACTACTAAAAAGATTATTAATTCCATTATGAATATCAATCTCATTATGCCCATCAATAGTAATCGCTTCAAAACCAAAACTCTCAAATTTTTTTTGAATAGAGTCAAGAGCCATAATTTTTTTTGTACTGCCCATTGCCTGATAACCATTTTCATCAACAATAACCATAAAATTGTCTAACTCATGGTGCGCCGCAAATAATGCTCCCTCCCAAACAGCGCCTTCATTAATTTCACCATCGCCAACTACTACATAAGTTTTTTGATTAGTATTATTTAATTTTGAGCCCATGGCCATACCAACACCTACAGAAAATCCATGACCTAAGGATCCAGAGGAAACCTCCAGGCCAGGAACTCTTGAATCAGACAAACCTTTAAGAATACTGCCGTTAGAAAAATAATTTGTAAAATCTTCATTTTTCAACCACTTCAATTCCCTTAAGCAAGCATATTGAGCCATAACACCATGTCCTTTACTAAGAACAAAATAATCACGATTACTATCAAAAGGGTTGTTCCCATGATAACGAAGGTGATCTCTATATAAAACTGCCAATATTTCAATAATTGAAAATGCGCAACCTATATGAACAGCCGAACCACAAAATGCCATTTCTAATACTGTCTTTCTAAGATTTTTTGTTTTAAATTTTTCTTTCATTTGCATATAGAGTTTCTTAATTATTAAAAATTTAATCCAAAATAAGCCTCTAGTCTGTTAATAATATAATCTAATTTATCGTGCGTTTGACCTGGATAAACCCCAACCCAAAATGTTTGATTCATCACAATATCTGTATTTTCAAGCTTACCGACAACCCTATAATTAGTATGCTTAAAATACGGTTGCTTTGTTAAATTTCCAGCAAATAAAAGTCGTGTTCCAATATTATACTGCTCTAAGTATTTAATCAGCATAACTCTATTTGTACCTGAATTTTTCTTTATCGTAATTGGATACCCAAACCAAGATGGACAACTGTTAATAGTGGCTTTAGGCAGGATTAAATAGTCAACAAGGCCTTGTAAACCTTCTGTTAGATAATTAAAATTATCTCTTCTTGATTGAATAAAACCATCAATCCTGTCAAGTTGCGACAATCCACATGCAGCTTGCATATCTGTAATTTTTAAATTATACCCAAGGTGAGAGTATGTATATTTATGATCGTACCCATGCGGTAAATCACCAAGTTTCCATGAAAATCGCTTATTGCAAGTATTATCAAAACCTGGCTGACAATAACAATCCCTACCCCAATCACGAATTGACTCTATACATTTTTTTAATGCACTATCATTAGTGAACACAGCACCTCCTTCGCCCATTGTAATATGATGTGCCGGGTAAAAACTCAAGGTACCTATATCTCCAAATGATCCAACTTTTTTATTGTTATATTCTGACCCTAATGCATCGCAGCAGTCCTCTATCAACCATAAATTATATTTTTTGGTGAAAACTTTAACTGCTTTCAAGTTAAAAGGATTTCCCAGTGCATGAGCAATCATAACAGCCTTTGTTTTGTCAGAATATGCATTCTCAAGAAGCTCTACATTAATATTATAGGTAGGAATATCGATATCAACAAAAACTGGAATGCAATTATGTTGGAGAATCGGATTTACTGTTGTGGGAAATCCAGCAGCAACTGTTATTACTTCATCACCCGGCTGTAAACTCCTATAGCCAAGTCTTGGTGATGTAAGGGCTGAAAAGGCCAGTAAGTTGGCAGATGAGCCTGAATTAGTAGTAAGAACATGTTTAACGCCTAGGTATGCGCTAAGTTTTTTTTCAAATTCTTCATTAAAACGTCCAGTAGTCAACCAACCGTCAAGTACTGCGTCTGTCATTGTTTTTAGCTCATTACCGCCAATAAATTTTCCAGACGGATATATTTTGGACTTTCCTTTTTCAAAAAAGTCATTGTTTAACCCTGTATCTCCGTATTGTTGTACTAGTCTTAATATCTTTTTTCTTAATTTATCTTTATCTATTTCCATTATTTTATATCAGTATATTCTTTTATCTGTTTTAAACACAATTCTTTATATTGATTACTATTAATACATTCCTCTTTATGCCATTCAACAATTTTTTCTAAAGTTTGAATTAAATCCCATTTCGGATGCCAATTCATTTTTGTATTCGTCTTTGAACAGTCTAATTTTAAATAATTTGACTCATGTGGATGTTTATCATTATCATCATTAACCCAATTCGTATCAGAGCCCCAATACCTTGATATCTGTTCAACAATCCATTGCACGGATTTCACATCCTCTCCTCTAGGGCCAAAATTCCAAGGCTCAGAATACTTGGGACCATTATCAGTCAAAAGCTCGGCTAACTGGATATACCCGTGTAGCGGCTCTAACACATGTTGCCATGGGCGTATAGAATTCGGATTTCTAACTTTAACTTTTTTATTATTTTGAAATGCCCGAATAATATCGGGAACCAGTCTATCTTTTGCCCAATCACCGCCGCCAATAACATTTCCAGAACGTGCTGAAGCAATAGCAACCTTGTGTCGATTATATTGACTAACAGGAAAAAAACTATTTCTATATGAGGCAATTAATAATTCAGCAGCCCCTTTACTACTACTATACATATCATACCCGCCCATAGGATCATTCTCACGATAACCCCACTCCCACTCTTTATTATCGTAGCATTTATCTGTAGTGACTAAAACTGCCGCACGCACAGTATTAATACTACGTATTCCTTCTAATATATTAAGCGTTCCCATAACATTAGTTTCATACGTTTCAACTGGTTCGCTATAAGAACGTCTAACTAATGACTGTGCCGCTAAATGAAAAACAATCTCAGGCTTATGTTTCTCAAAACAGTCTATAACACTTTTTTTGTTACAAATATTGTATTTAAGATTTAATATTCCTTTAGCGATATTTGCTTGCTCATAGAGACTTGGATTAGTTGGTGGATCAAGCGAAACCCCAATAATAATTGCACCAAGTTCTTGCAACCAAAGTGAAAGCCATGAGCCTTTAAATCCAGTATGCCCAGTAATAAGCACCTTTCTTCCTTTCCAGAATTTTTGATTTATGCCCATGTTTTCCAAGGAGCTCTTCCTTCTTTCCATAAGTATTCAAGATAATTCTTATCTCGCAAAGTATCCATCGGCTGCCAAAAACCGTCATGCTCAAATGCTGACATTTCTCCTTGAAGAGCTAATAACTCCATTGGCTCTTGTTCCCAGACCGTTGTGTCATCATCAATAAGATCAATTACTTTTGGTGAAAGAATAAAAAAACCTCCATTTATACGAGATCCATCTCCTTTAGGTTTTTCTTTAAAAGTACTAACTTTTCCATTTAATATATGCAACGCACCAAAACGTCCAGGAGGGTAAACTGCTGTAATTGTTGCTAATGTTTTTTGTTGCTTATGGTACTCAAGAAGACTTTTAATATTAATATCACTTACCCCATCGCCATAAGTAAGACAGAAATACTCATCATTTTTTACATATTCTGTTATACGTTTTAATCTTCCTCCAGTCATTGTCTGTTCACCAGTGTCAACCAAAGTAATATTCCATGGTTCAGCACGCTTTTGATGCACCTTTATTTCATTTTCTTTCATACAAAAAGTTACATCAGACATATGAAGAAAATAATTAGAAAAATACTCCTTTATAACATAGTCCTTGTAACCACAACATATAACAAAATCATTTACACCATAAGTAGAATACATCTTCATAATGTGCCAAAGAATTGGTTTTTGTCCAATTCTAATCATTGGTTTTGGAATATTGTCTGTCTCCTCGCTAATTCGCGTACCAAGACCACCAGCAAAGATTACTGCTTTCATTTTTTACCTCCTAACTCTACGATTTAATTGCTGTAACCTTAAATCAGATGTCTTTTAAAGTGCACAACTCTCTTTACTACTCAAAAAAACCTCTAACAACTTTTTTAAAATTCTTTATACGGAACGCCCAATAAATCTTCGATTCTTCTAATTCAATTTTATACTTTATTGATACAGATTCATTAGTTTTTTATACTCTAGCACCTAATGGAACCTTCTGAGACAGAAAAACTCAAGCGTTAATTTTGTTTTAAATTCTGGATTTTAATTGATTTTATCACCCCAAAACCTCTGACAACTTTTTAAAATTTCTTATATAGAACATCCTAAGAAGCCTTCTTCTTATTCTGGTTTAATTTTATACTTTCTTGGTACACATTCATTGGTTTTTTGTAATCTAGCGTTTGGTGGAATCTACGATGGTTATAAAAATCAATATAGTCATCTACATCAGTGGTTAACTCATTGATATTTTGATATTCATTTAAATAGATTCTCTCAACTTTGGCGCTTCGCCAGAAGCGCTCAATACAGATATTATCTGTGGCTCTGCCCCTACCATCCATGGATATAGTAATACCTAGATTTTTAAGTCTTTGAGTATGTACCTCACTGGTGTATTGACTACCTTGATCGGTGTTAAAGATCTCTGGATGTGGATACTTTGCTAGTGCATCATTTAGCACGCTCATCACTAACTGAACATCCATGGTGTTAGATATTCTGTGTGATAGCACAGCCTTGCTGTGCCAATCAATAATGGCCGCCATATAGACCATGCCACCGGCAATTTTGATGTAGGTGATGTCGGTACTCCAGATATGATTAGCATGGCTAATATTAAGCCCTCTGAGCTTATAGGTGTACTTCTTGTGCTCTTTGATTGGTATAGTAGTGTTGACTTGTTTAACAGCCAATACAGCTTTTAAGCCTAGCTCTTGGCGATAACGAGCTACCGTATTTAAGCTGACCTTGACACCATCCTCAAGCAGTTGTTGATGAACTTTCTTCTCACCGTAAATCGGTATCTGTTCAAACACCTTGGTGATATGACTCTTGATTGTTTGTTTGGCGTGGTTAACTCGTGGCTTATAATATAAGCCACTTCGGTTAATGCCAAGCAGCTGGCATTGGTGATTAATAGATATAGAGGCTGGCGATGGCTTGAGATCAACTAATTGTTTTAGTTTAGATGAGCCCAAGCTTTTTAGCTTTTTTGCTAACCATTCCTTCTCTACGGTTACTTTACCAACCAGTGCAGTAAGCCGCTCATTCTGCTCTTGTGATTTAATAAGATCTTCCTTGTATTCTTTAACTGCTTTAGAGGGCTCCATAGCAATCTCTGCGTTAGCAAGGAAGGTCTTCTTCCAGTTAACTAGATTCTGTGGAAGGATATTATGCTTGCTGGCAATCTCTGCCAGGGTATCTGCGTTTTGCAGTAGCTCAAGTACTAATTTTGTTTTAAATGCTGAGCTGTAGGTTGTGCGTTTTTTACTCATATTTGTTACTCCGAATTGTTGGGTTAAGTTTAACTCGTTCGAAATAAGAAATCTTAAATTGTTGTCTTAATTTGTTGGGGTGTTATAGATTTATTTTTTACTCAGAATTGTTTTGTTTAGTTTAACTCGTTTGAAATAAGAAACTGTAGATTACTGTCTTAATTTGTTGGATTTTTACATCGTATCATCCATCCTTTTTCTACTAAATATTTGTGTGTTACTAATAATACGTAAAATCCAAAACAAAAATAGTAATAACGCAAGAAGTAATATTGGAAATTGGGTTGTTGTATAACGAGGCGTTGCAACATTCACAAAAGAGGAAAATAGTATCATAGTATGCACCCCTATAGAAAGAATGCCAGACAACATAAGTGCCAATGGTATATTTTTCCTTAGAATAATCATCACTAGAAATATAAGGCCTGAAAATACACTCAATATACCGGCCGCTAGCAACAAAGGAAAAACAACCATTGAAATATATGACACTTTAAGATCTCCCTTTAATGGTAAATATTTTATTGAACTATTTAAAGGTATATTCTCTTGTTTTAAAATCCAATCATTGTACTCTGAAACAAAAGCAGGAAAAGATGTCGAACGCAATCCCCATGATGCAAAATAATAGTGAATAGAATTTTCTATCCACTGGCCAATCCCTTGTAATATTCTTTGCTTTCCCAATTCCATAATAAGTTGGTCGCGTTCCACTCCAGCTTTCTTAGCAAAATAATCACGCTTATTCCGCAAAACATTAAACTGCGCGTAAATTTCATAATTTGACAATGACTGGCCTTTAAGCCAGAAATAAGGTATTTCCTTAACAAACAGCCTAATATCTTCATACTCTAGGTCAAGTTCATCGGAAAACTCACTCAGAACTTTCTTGTAAGGTCCGTTAAATTTAAAGTCTGACCCGATCATAGCGCCTTTACCAAAAATAATAACTGGCAAAATAGAGCCTCTCTCAATATCACCATGATATCTTTTATATAAAGAAGATTCAATCGCTTGAGTAAGCATAATCGGAATTACTAACGCAAAAATCCAGGCCCATCTAAATTTATTAAATCTATTATTTGCAGCTAGAAGAGCAACAGGAAAAATAGAAAGCATTGCAATACCGGATGGTCTAATTCCAATAGATATACCTAGCATAAATGAAAATATTGCCATATGCTTTATGGAGCCTTTAGACAAAAAAAATATTAATGAAGCTATTGAAACTATTATTGAAGAAATATAAATAGATTCCGTTAGGATAGCTTTATGTTGTGAAATGAACCAAATATTTGCAACTAATATCATTACATAAAAATATAAAAAATTTTTACTGCATATGCTAAGTAGTGACTTTAATAGAAAGTATAAGCTCAATGAGAAAATCAATACCTGTATTATTGGAACATACTCAATAGTCAACCCAATAAAAGACACCGTATCCAAAAAAAATGGATAAAATGATGTCCTATAATCAAAGAACTCTATGTATCCAGCACTATCTGGGTGTATTAATGTACTTACAGATGGCATTAAAATAGACGCAAGAAATACAAAGAATACTAGAGCCAGTATAAAAAAATTATCTCTCGTCATGTTTTTTTATTAACATTAAAAACAAAGTTCTTATTTATGAAAAATGATATAAAAGCACACAAAATAGCTGAAATCAAACCGGATATATAATAATCTAATAAAACAATATTTAAATATTTAATAAACATTATATTGAGAAAGTATATTAGTAAGTATGTAAAAATAAATTTATATATTGAGCTTTTATTCTTTCCATAAAAAACAAAATTGCTCAATGTTTTAAAGCTAAAAGTTATTCCAAGTATTGTTGCAAGTAATACAGATAGTTGGTAATCTATTCCTATATTTAAAAAAATACTATAAAGTAAATAATATACTGCCGTATTAACGACGCCAATTGCTATAAATTTTTTAGCCTGTCTGATCAACATACGATATACAATGATTAGTCATATCACTTATTAACAAAGTTAAAGTAGTGGCGAATTCAACTAATAAGTGCAACACTTTGGTTTAAAAAATAGTCCTTGCCAGTCATCTGCGCAAAGACCTCAAAAGGGGTTTTTAACCCCAAGCACTTTCTAGTTCT
>Ga0233435_1003745_pt1 | contig 11326 bp, 13 predicted proteins | sample SI_122_August201_3_FD_182735 | JGI IMG/M metagenome (GOLD analysis project Ga0233435, IMG submission 182735) | Seawater microbial communities from Saanich Inlet, British Columbia, Canada - SI_122_August2016_135_MG | ecosystem: Environmental > Aquatic > Marine > Inlet | place: Canada: British... | reverse complement strand
GATAGTCGATGTGTCTTCGTGTCGGTCATCCATAATTTCCATAAGGTCGTTACGCTGTGCAGCTGTTAAAGGTTCTAATCCCCAGTCATCAATAATCAAACAGTCCAGTTTGGCAAGGGCTTGCAGCCCTTTGATGATTCTTTAATGTACATAGCCGTTACTTTTGTAGATGTAGATGATATTAAAGCTGATGCGACAGTATGATGCACGCACGCTGGGCTACTTCCTGACCAATCTTTGAGCAGTAGCTGATTTTGTACGCCAAAGTCGCCAATGACTTCTCGACTGCCCATATGCACGCCGGCCATGGTCTCATTTAGCGTTGGCTCCCAAACTTCCACTAAGTCGCTTGATTGCTGTCTAAGGCGCGTTAAACGCGAGGCAATATGATCGGTGATAACAATATCTGTGTTTGGGTCTTGCTCTATTAGTTCGGTAGTCATTTTGTCCTGCCTTAGTGTTAAAAAGTTAAAGTGTTGGTACGGTTAATCCATTACCCATTTTGCGCGCCCCTGGGCTACCAGCCCCTGAGCGTAGATATTTGCTCTTTTGAGGGCCATGGATTTGCTTTGATCGCTCCCTATCATCACAGAGCAGGAGTGCATCGTCTGTTTAAAGTCAGCCATGTTTTTAGCGTCACGGAAAATAAGCTCTGTTTTTGTGACACACGGTAAATGCTTCTTTTTTATTTTTTTCATAATTCCTGCCTTTGATAAACTTAAAAGTTAATGCTGCTGTAAAAAATGTTGGCCGCTGTTTTATTTATTCATAATCTCGCCTATTCGTTTAAAAAGCCCCAGAGTTTAGGAACTAGCTTTGCCTGAATACTCTTAAAAAATGTGCTTTTGCTCTAGTAACACCCTTTGTAATACATCTGAATACAAAATGTGTTGCAGAGAAACCCAGCACCTATGCGGTCTGGAGCACTTTTGTAACGCTATAACGCCAGTAACGGGGGTTTTCCCTATTCCCCCTATATTTTTTTTATAATACTAATACCCCCCCCTTTATTAATAATAATATCCATTATTATAAAAAAGGTGTTACAGCGTTACAAAAGAGGCGGGAGCTGCATTAGCTCTGGCGTGAAGGGTATTTACGAAAAACGCTACAAGCCCGATACAAAGTGTTACATCGTTACAGAATAATCTAGAGGCTATTTGCATAATGAGCAATGCCATCCTCTATATCATTATTACTGTCATCATAAAGTGTTGGATCAACTAATATCGCGCGAGTTACCTTTGGTGTCATTCCTGGTATTCGATGCGCTTGCGATCCTTTTCCGTCAAGCGAGAGCTTTTTACAAATTAGAGAACGTTTAAAACCAATCATTGTTTTACCACTTTCGGAATATTGATCGTTTATGTAGTCTTGAATGAACTTGTCGGCATTTCGTAGAAACAAACCGTGAATACTTTTTATAACATTTGGGTTAAATGCTTGCGTATTACGAATATGCTGCGCCAGCTCTCGCACGACTACATTAATGCCATCCGATAGTTTGTTATGGAAATTGCCTAAACCATGACGCTGCATAAATTCTTTAAGAAATAACTCAGCTTTCTTTTCCGCCTGGGTTTTTCCTAACGCAACATAATCAGCGATAGAGTTATTAAAATAATCGCAAACATAAGGCACTAAACCGTCCATATAAGCAGCACTGCCGAGCTCTTGGTAGAGTGGTCTATGCTCAATATTCCCTTCCATGCTGAAGTGATTAAAACGGTTTAGAAATTGATCTTCAACACCATGCTCACCCACGAGACTAGGCACATCTTCTGCACTAAAAAAGAGTTTTGCATAAATCTCGGCCTTAAAATTAAGTAGAAACTTAGGGGCTAATGAGATGTACGATTGCAGCTGTTTAATCTCGGATTTAATGGTTTTGAATTCATCAAATACCAGAACTAGAGCGTTTTTAAAATCAGCCATCTCCCTACCAGCCGCGCCACCGTCCAGCATTTTTTCCACTTCCGCCACTGACAGCTCAACCGTCATATTTAGCTCATCGAGCAAGCTCATCAGAAAACCTTTGCCCCAATTAGTTTCACACTTGAACCATAGATAGGATTTCTTCCGATCTCGAGCAAAGCGGCTTGCGATAATAAAATCAAGAAAATCATCCATCAATGGAAAATGCTCTTTATAGTCAGCTATGGCGCGCTCGTTTCTAACCCTAGATGTCTTATACGGTATATGCAGAAAAACAATACGTGCACGCTCATCACGCATTTCTATGCGAGGTTCAGTAGCAAACACATCAACACGCATTTCTATGCTGGTCCGCTGGGAATGTCTAATGAGATAATTCAGCAATTGAGCTTCACAGCTTTTTATAAGGCTGGAGATTTCCTTGCTTTCCTTTGCGTTAGAAGCAAAGCTATACAGATATTTTTTATCCAGTAATGCACCATGCTCAGCTATCACCGCACCCAGTACATCAGCTATCGCGTACTCATTTAGAGTATTTGCCTTTGTCATGGTGTAATACTTTGATCTCCTTGGATTCCAAAAAGATCGCTCTATTATTTTCTGGATATTATCCGTGTTTATCTTGCAGTCAGCGACATCACACATGCCCCATTGCTTGATTAAAAATTCGATGTCCGCTGCTATCTTTAATGCGTCTGCACCAGGTGGCTTCTGCCCAATTTCAGCAATGTGATATTTCCTACCGTGATGAGCAAAACTATTAATAAACGGCTTACCGCCTTTATTGGGGTAAAACTTAGCGGTTGTGCCGCCATAGCTGATTCCTGAAATAGGGTCTGCAATAACAACTTCATCACCATTATCAATCAGCTGCTGTACAGTAATTAGCTCCCCGTTTTCAGTAACGACTTTATAGTTTCTGGGTATGGTTTCGCTGCCACGCAATAATGCTAGATCGTCTTCAGAGATGTGTTCATGCGTCGCACGGATGTTCTGAATGAAAGCGTCTTCAACCTTCTTTGACTCTGGCCTGGCTTCATTCCTCAGTTCAGCTACTATCGAAGAATATTCTTTTCGCTCATCAGCAGTGAGCTCTTGTAGTCCGTTCGTGTAAAGGAAATCACCCTTTTGGCTAGTAATTTCTGGTGGGGTATACGCTAGGCCAGCGCCAATAAGGAGGGGAGGGGCGACAAAATCTAATCTCTCAGGACTGAACACACAAGAATCAAATGCGCTCCGTATGTCCATGCGGCCGTTTTTCGCCAATACGATATGCCCGAACCCGCCTAAAATCATTCGCTTAAAAAATACCTTTCCAAAACGGGGAATATCGCTTGCTGTATTAACCGGTAAATAGACATGAAATCCTGCGCTAGGCTTCGGCTGCTCGCCTTCTATGTGAACGCCTGCGCTGACACTGCCTCGGGCGATATATGCGGTTCTAGCGATGTCTGGGAACACTCTAGTTAAATGCTCAATAAACTCAGCGGGACTAGCAAACGATTTGCCCACACCATCAGGATCGTGGTCTAGCATTAAGATACCATGTGGGGGGTGGATATCGTCGACTAGCTGCGGATAAGTAAAGTTATCTTTGATCCTAGCATATGCACCATCTATCTTATTTTCTTTCGCCTTTGTTGTAACCTCATACGGGTCTGACGGCTCATATTTATTAATGCCGAAGGTGAGAGCATTTTTCGTCGTCGCCTTGGTTAAATAATCAGGGAATTCAGCCCACGGGCAAGTGATTGTTTCGCCTATTCCAGAGTAATATCTTGCTGCTGGTTTTTTATCAATAACATTGTCTTTAGTTAGGCAGAATGTTTTTGATATGTCTGTTTTGCTTATATGCTGAGTAAAAACGACATCTTGATTTGAATCAGTTTTTGGGGTATTATGTGTCATCGGGATTTGATTGATTTTTGAAGTAAATGGGGTTATCGGGATCCACTTTGCGACATTTGAAACCAGTTTGAATTCTGATTTGTTCTTGCCGGACAAAGTTGGAAAAGTTAAAGTTGAAGATTTAGCCTGCTATGCGCCCATAGTGGGCTTTTTTTTTGCGTCATCATAAATTAACTCCAACCTGAGCATTATTAGAATAAGCCTCAAATTGACTGATAAAAATATCCAGGTCAGTCACTCGATACAAGACCTTTTTACTGCCAGCTTTGATAAATTTTGGAGCGGTACAACCCCATAGAATTCCCGTTGAGCGGCTAGATTTCAGAGCATCGCCCGCTGTATTGATGCCAATGTAGTTTGATGCTTGGTTTGGGTTAAGAACAATTGGCTGAATATCCATTAAACATCACCTGTCGCAGCAGCTTTAGCCGCATCTTTAACAGCTTTTCTAGCCACGCCTTTATAATTTAATTCAGCAGTCTGATGGGTGTGTTTATCAATGTAGGCTTTTATGTCGTTGGTACGATACCGCACGATACCACCGATTTTAATGTATGGAATGTGAGGATGTCCTTGATAACGCCAACGAGATAGAGTTTGCGTCGCAATAGTGAGTATTTTCGCGGCCTCGGGGGCACTGATAAGCGCGTCTTGGTCGAGAACTTGGGAAAGTGTCTTCATGTGTTAACTCCTAGGTTTTTAGTCTTAGGGTCAACAATACGGATAAACGCTTAGTGAGTCATGGAAACAGAAACGCTTCTGTTTCCATATTGGATTAAATCGTGGAATCTGGGTCTATTTTTGTGGGGTCAAAGCCGCCAATATGCAGTGAAATGTTAGCTGTTTTATGTTTTGTGTAATGAGTTGTTCCATGATCGTTCTTGATCTTTTTCTTAATCCGCTCGTACGCTTTCAAGACAACCTCTTCTGATAGATCAAGCCTTTGCGCCACAATAGCCGCTGCTCCATCCTCTGTGCTATTACTCGTTAGATTAAAGTTGGATTCCAGCAGTACGATAATTTCTCGAAATATGGCGGCATCCCGACGGAGAGTAGAATGCCCTTTTTTACGCTTTATTTTTCCATCAAGCACATCAGCAATAAAATCACTCATTCCCTTGGATATGTCGCGTTGAAAACGCATCATTTCACTGACTTGTTCTGGGTTAAAGTCTGTGAGATACATCTCAATAACGTGGTTTTCGTAACGGGATAATCCTTTATAGATTCCGTTGTCGATCAGGAAGCTCATGGAAACACCTCATTCAAGTGTTGTCATTCAAGATAATAAATCAATCAAGCAGGGGAATGAGTCCTGCGTTTCGGGTTGCATGCCCTAGATTGATTAGCCTGTATTATGCCTGTTTTTTTAATAAATCCGCAAAGTTTTTTGACGCGGTATCTGTTGCTCCCTTGACCAAGTGACCATAGTTGCTGTTAATCATATCCGTGGTTCTATGTCCCACCATTCCCGCAATGACAGGAAGTGGTATGTTGTGCATGACTAGCCAACTAATAAAATTATGCCGCAGCGTGTAAAGTTGCAGGTCTGTATGGAGTCCAGCATCTTGCTTTATCCAGGACCAGCAGCCACTTAATGGCGATTTTGATAGCCGTTTGCCAGTGACAGGACTGGGGAATACCAAGCCATTGGTGGGATTACCCTGCTGTTTCCGCCATTCCTTTAGAGCAGCGCGTACCGGCTCAGGCATTGGCATGACAAATGGCGTTTTAACTTTCCTTCTCGTTTTCTCCAACACTTTAGTGATATTGCACGCAAAGGGCGTATCAATAACATGCACCCACTCTAGGCTTACAACATCACCTGTACGCATCCCCATATAATAGAGAATGAGCATCATCGTTTTATGGTGGCTGCCTTTGTGCTTCTCATCATAAGCATCAACTGATTTAATGAGGGCTTGTTGCTGCTCGAGTGTTAAATAGGTGCGCTTGGCTTGCTGATCTGTCGTCTCGCTAGTGGTGGAAAATTCCAGCTTATCCAACCTGTCGAATGGACTACGCTCAATAATGCCATGCCGTATAGCGTGAGACATTAACGATTTAAGCGAGCCGTGGCGTTGAATGATCGTTGCTGAGGCATAACCCTTGGTATTTTGATTATGCCGCTCTGTTTGCGCTTGTACCCACTTCACCAAATCAGTTTTATTAATTTCAGCTAAAGGTTTATTGAGTAATTCAGGAAAGCCGTTTCGGATAAGGTTCAGATATTTGTCCGCATCAATGGCGCGGGACCGCATGTACAGGCCATAGTCGTGGTCGAGATAGCTCTGAAGAGTGTTTTCTGTACTGGCGCGGGCTGCCTGTTTATCATCAAGCGGATTACTGCCACTAGCGACGGCTAGCAGCTTATTTTTAGCCAGGCTCCGTGCTTGTACAGCCGTTATTGCGGGCCAGTGTCCTAATGTAATGTTTTTACGCTTGCCGTTCGCGCGATAGTAATAACGAAAACTAATCACATCAGCTCCGCTCTTCACTACTTTAAAGCCGCTTACCTCTGTATCAGAAATCAGCCCGTACTTATCAACTAATGCACTATCGAACTGTTTCCAGTCTGAGCGGTCACTCTTTCCAGACTGAGCATATTTGATAAGCGCATCGGTCAATTTTATTTTAGCCGCCATAATACTTCCTATAAATTACTGAGATGTCACTGAGGTGTCATCTTAAAAAAACCGCAAGAAACCCTGCCAAACTTTAGAATAACTCTAAAGGCTAGTAATAGCAAGTGTTAACGATGTCTTTATAGGGTGTGGTGGTTTCAGGAAGTTATAGTAGAAAAAGGTGTTTTATCCCTTCGGGAAGCGGTAATACCGATACCAATCCATAAGCAACAAGCGGGACAATCAAGAAATTTGCAAGCAATGCACGAATCACTATTTTGAAATGTTTAAACGGCGCAATGATTTGTGCAATGGTTAAATTCAAGCCCAACGCAATCATACTGCCTGATACAAAGCCTAGCATCGAAAGATTAAAGACTATTTCAAGACTTTCTTTAGCGGGTAAAATCATATTGGCTATCAATTAATAAATGACTGAACGGTAGTAATTTTCCAGTATTGCGTACGCTCCATACGGCTACTTCTGAGTAGCCTGTTAAGTATGAATATAAACTAGTTCACCTGGGTTTACCTTCCCAAATAAAGCGCGCATATCCGCATTAGCCATTCTAATACAACCGTGAGATTCTGGTTTTCCTTGCATTAAATAATCGGGGCAGCCGTGTATATAAATATAGCGCCAGGTGCTATCAACCTGACCATAACGATTAACCCCCGGTTCTAATCCACCTAGCCAGAGTATCCGGGTTAATATCCAGTCTCGCTCTGGATATTCATCGCCTAATTCAGCTGTGTATATTTCCCCGGTAGGACGCCTTGCGACAAAAACACTGTTTAAAGGAAGTTTATCACCAATTCTGGCGCGAATTTTATGCCAGCCTGTTGGCGTACATTCCGAACCCATGCGTTCGCCTACCCCGTTTTTGGCTGTTGAAACGGTATAGCTACAGACTACAATGCTGTTTTCGATAAGGCGCAATGTTTGCTCTGCAATACACACGGCGATATATCGACTGGGTAAGCTATCCAACGTCATGGAATATTCAGCCGCACCCTACGTCTATTTTTTAAAGAGCGCGATAGATTCAACATGTCCTGTTTGCGGAAACATATCCATCACGCCTGCTTTGACCAGAGTATAGCCTAAGTCATTGACCAGAATCCCTGCATCTCTGGCTAAGGTGGATGGATTACAGGAAACATACATGACTAATTCGGGCTCCCATTTTTTCAGATTATGCAGCACTTCTGAAGCGCCTGCACGTGATGGATCTAACATCACTTTATTGTATTTTTGCCTAGCCCAGGCCTGGTCGCTAACATCTTTGCTTAGGTCAGCCGCAAAAAATTCGACATTGCTTAAATTATTTAATAATGCATTCTCTTTAGCGTGATTAACCAACGGTTGATCACCTTCTATTCCGACGACATGCCCGGCTTTGGTGGCAATCGGCAAGGTAAAATTACCCAGGCCACAGAATAAATCCAGCACTCTATCCTGGGCAGTAAAATTCATTTCCTGCATCACCCGGTTAACCATCTTGCGGTTAATTTCATAATTTACCTGGGTAAACATCGCAGGTTTAAAGCGAAATGTTATCCCTTGGTCGGGTAAGGCATAAGTCGGCATGACTTCCGGCTCACCTTCAATAGGGGTAATGGTATCGGGACCTTTGGATTGCAGGCACATGGAAATATTATGCTCTTTACCAAAAGCACGCATAACTTCCTTGTCTGCATCAGTCGCCGGCTCGAGTACGCGAAAGGCCAATACACAATCCTGATCACCAATAGCAACTTCAATTTGTGGGATTTTATCCTTAATGCTTAACAGGCCTATCATCGCCGATAATTCCATCAGTTTTTCACCGATGATAGGATGCATGACTTTACAGCTCTCAATTTCTGCCAGAAATTGATTACGCCGCTCTCTAAAACCCACCAATACCCGGCCTTTTTTTGCCACGTACTTAACGCCCATACGCGCTTTGCGGCGATAACCCCAGTGCGGCCCTCTTAATGGTTCCCAAAATTCAGAGATAGTAACTTTGCCGATGCGCTGAAATTGTTCGGCTAATAAACCTTGTTTGATAACAATCTGCTGTTCATCTTTAACATGCTGAAAACTACAACCTCCACAGCGACCAAAATGCTCACAGGCGGCTTCCCCACGGTCTGGTGACTCAGTGAATAAGCTATCTACTCTGCCTTCAGCATAGTCTTTGCGGCTATCCGTATAAATAAATTCCAGCTCTTCACCGGGTAATGCTTCATCAATAAACACCGCTTTGCCGTCTACATGGGCAACACCTCGGCCATCATGAGTGAAAGATTCAATTGTTACTTTAACGGGATCTTCGGGAAGTTTTCTTTTCTTATGAAATCGTCTACGTGCCATATTTATTTATTTTATTAAGGAGCGCATACGAAATAACTTTTACATCAGTATATGGGGGCGTAGGTCTTTAGCCTGTGCTTTACAAAGCGGATTAAAATTCGCCTTCACCTTTTTCAATACACTGTTTTTAATAGTGTTCTAGCCGCGCCATTATTTCAGTATGCGTTTCAGTATACGTGCGCGACAATGCTTAGCCGCTATGATTGGGTTCCTTTATAGCACAGGAGCTTGCTTGAGGCTAGTCAACCCACTCAAAAACTAATGATCGATTCTCAGGGTTAGCGAAAACTTCTGTACTATCGGGCAGAGCTGAATCCATCCATCCAACCATAACCGTCAGAGGCGCTGAGTTCTTGCTCAGGCTTGTGATGCGTTGCTGTATTTCTCGATTTGTCATTATCATTTTTGGGTCCCAGGTAAACATCGAATGAATAGGTTGGTTTAGCATCCTTGCCAAAGCAAAGGTTATAGTCGTCAATTCTTTCTTGATTGTAGTATCAATTAGTCTCTCAACCCTTGCCTCTAGCTCCTTATTACTCAGCTGTATCGTCATCCTGCGCTCCTTCTAGTCGAATCATTTGCTCAGTCAAAAGAAGCTGTACAAGCGATTGAGTCGGTATCAACCGATCAAAAAGAGCTTTTAACAAGGTTGCATCGCCTTCTAAAGCAAGCTCGATTATCTTCTTTGTAATCTTCGCTGAATTCTCTTTAAGTAGTGCCCTGACCGTTTTATCAACACCGGTTCCAAGCCTGCCACCGCCCGAATTTCCTTTAGTAAATTTCCCGTCAGCCCCAAGCCCTTCAACTATTGCCATTATCTTTACCTCGTAAAAATTCCGTACTTACGGCTAATTTTAGCACTAATGAATAACGTACGTTAATCATAGTGTAAAAAGATGGTGAATTTATAGCTAAACAAGCCTCTATAACGAAGAAGTTATAAGGGCTTAATAGAAAATAGTTAAAGGGATTTGCCGTGTCTGCCGTGAAAAACGCCACAACACCATGCGCTGCAAAGGTCTGTAGGCACCATGATGCCAGTCGTGGCTATTGATCGCATTATTCATCATACAACCATTATCGAAATAGAAGGAGAAAGTTATTGGAAAAAACAGAGCCTAAAAAAGTAACCCATTTTTTCAACCAAAAACGGCCAGGGTAATTGTCGTTAACCGGTCAGGATAGTTGACGCCAGACACTAGATGGTGATATGGAGGCGCTGATTGACCACAATCGATACAATCGGGAGCTTCTTGCCAGCCTCTTTCAGGAGGACAAGCATGGTCTGTCTGGGGGTGGCTAGGTGCTCCCACCACCCCCCCCCAAAAAAAAGCTAATCTGCAGGAACCTTTCAACGAGTTAACTCGGCAATGTCTTCTTGATAAACTGCGCAACGCTGCGCAATTCCCCACCATCAAGCCATATTCCATTGCAGGCGTTACAGCGGTTTAGAAAAATGTTCGAGTCGTAGGCAAAGTTAAATGATTCGGTCATTTGTGCGCAACGAGGACACGGTTTAGTCTGGCGATCATGATCTTCATGCTGTCGCGCTTCAGCAGCAGAGGGGCTTCCCCCCGTGGGTACCTTGTCTGCGCTAATCAGGGCGTTTACCAACGTGCCGAGTTCGCCGCTGTCACACCAGATGCCGCGACAGATTTCACAGACATCCACCGTTTGATCGGCATAGGTTTTTGGGGCCAGTGCAAGTGCGCAGATAGGACATTTCATAAGCTTGGTTTTCCTATTGTCTATTTCAATGAATGGTAAAGAATAAAGAATAGGAATTTCAAGCCATAAAGTCAAGGTATATTGAACCATAGCAAAAGAAACAACTCTATCGACTGAGTCTAAAACAGGGAATGTGGCGAGTCAAAACATCCTCATTAACGTCCAAATAAAAAATGAAAAAGACGGGGTTAGGCTGAGGCTTGATCTGGATCTGAAATACCGAATGGGTGCTACGGAGCTTTATTTTTGAGGGAATAGTGTTTTCTACAGAAAATCTTCCCAAAGAAATCCTCTTTTACCTCATTTGCCTTTGAAATCCATTTCAATTTGGATCTGGAGGTTGCGCAGGCTTGTTTCTAAATTTTCAAGGCCGGTTGCTCTGGCGCTTTCGTCAAAATTGGAGTGGTCAGGCACGAGGAGGTTGAGAACCCTATCAAAAAAGTTAGCAGAACTGAGGTTATCGTCAGGATTGAATTCTAATGCTAAGATCTTTTCGCGCAAAGTTTCGGGTAGATTTGTATCCGTTGCAATGCGCTTCTGAAAATTATCAACCTCGGCGGTAATCTCTCTAATCTCCTGAGGCGTAAGTTTTAGGTCTTCGCGGGCCCGGTCAATCTGAGCGATAAGAAAAGCGATGTATTTTTTGGGCTCTATGTGAATCTTAGTGGGTAATGCGATAATAGGACCATGAATAGTGAATTTTTATTTAGTCAGGCTTTAGGCCTACAATCACCTTGGAAAGTAGAAGAAATTAACTTTTCAAACGACAGTA